>Ga0265298_10001045_pt1 | contig 40919 bp, 25 predicted proteins | sample AusTroGonzalo_MG_3_FD_193486 | JGI IMG/M metagenome (GOLD analysis project Ga0265298, IMG submission 193486) | Bovine rumen microbial communities from tropical cattle in Woodstock, Queensland, Australia - Gonzalo_01 | ecosystem: Host-associated > Mammals > Digestive system > Stomach > Rumen ... | reverse complement strand
CTCCTTCCAATTCAGTTCCGAAGCCACGAAGAGGTTCACAAAGAGGGCATCATGCACTTTTGTATAAATGAACTGCCCATACTTGCCGTGATTCTCCATACCCGTACCTACGCAGCACCACATGGCCTCGTTGGGGGCTGAGTAGTTGCGGTAGTGACGCGGACGGGCCGAGGTAAAGTAGACATAGCCGCCGTGCTCCGGATGCTGGGAAGAGAGGATATGGTTGAACGTCGCCAGTTCGTAGAAGTCGGCAAAGCGTGCTTCGGGATTGCGGCGGTGCAGCTCCTCAGAGAGTTTCAGCATGTTGTTCGTGTTACAGGTCTCCGGACCGTCGATGTCGTTCACGAAGTCCTTGCAGGCCTCCTTGCTGGGGAAATGCTCACGACGGCTGTTGCCACCGAAGGCCAGCGAGCGCTCGCCAGTGACGATGTCCCAGAAGTAGGCGCTGGCGGTGTGGTATGCCTCGTCGCCGGAGAGTTCTGCGATGCGCTCAAATCCCACCACCTTCGGCACCTGGGTATTGGCGTGCATATTGTCGAGACAGTCCTGTCGCTGTGAGAGCGGATTCAGCAGCCGACGGTGCGAGAAGCGCTTGGCCACTTCGAGGTATTTCTTGTCGCCCGTGATGGCATAGGCATCGGCCAGCACCTCGTTCATGCCACCGTGCTCCGTATCGAGCACACGCTCCATCTGCTTGTCGGAGAGTCCTGCCGTCAGGTCGATGGCCCAGTCGCAGAAGCTGAGGAAGAGCTGTTTGGCCTGTTCGTTGCCACAGTACACCCACGCATCGCGCAGGCCTGCGTACATCTTATGAATATTATAGAACGGCACCCACGAGCCATAATAGGCTCCGAAGTCGCCCTTCTTGAAGTTGCCCCATACACGGTCGCTGCCAGGCACACCGCCCACATAGCCATTGCCCCACGCGGGGTGGTTCTTGGCATTGGCATCGGCGCAGGCTTGCAGTTCGCTGATAAAATACTCCATACGCTGGCGGCACTCCTCGCTGCCCGTAGCAGCATTGATGGCCATCGCCGTCAGATAGTGACCACCCACGTGTCCGTCGAGACCGTCCCAGTTGGGATAGCTCTTGCCCTTGGGCGTCAGTCCGGCTTCTTTCAGATAAGGCGCCAGCAGACGGTCGCAGTCATACTGCAAAAGTGTCTTGATGTTCAGGTCGCGGGCCTTCTTCAGCGGACCTTCGAGCAGGGTGACGTCACCAAGTGGAAACTCGTCGGCATAGAGCCGATCCTGTGCCTGGATGCTACTGACACAGAGCAGCAGCATCAGCGCGAAAAACAATCTGAGATAGGGGTTGTTTCTTTTGTGCATGATGATGATAGATTTATAATTTTGGCACAAAAGTACAAATAATTGCTGAGATACCCAAGCGATTTGGGAAATTATTGCACTTTCCGCGTACTTTCCCTCACTTCCAGGCGTGCATTGGCGATGACGTGACACACCTCATCATTGCCGTTAATCTGATCTTTCAACAGCTGGAAGGCTTTCAAGCCAAGCTCTTTCACGTTCTGTTTCACAAACGTCATGCGGGGCTTAGATATATCTGACACCCAATCGCTCATAAAACCAATGATCGACACATCCTCCGGTATACGCAGCCCTTTACTCGTGACTGCCTGGATCGACGAAGTTGTCAACAGGCCGTGTGCGGCAATAATGGCATCAGGCGGTTCCGGCAGGCTCAGCAGTTCCAGGGTGTCTGACAAGCCAGAATTGAAACTGATGTTGTTACACATTACCAGCTCCTTGCTGACCGCCAGGCCACGCTCATGTAGGGCCTCGATATAGCCGTGCTTGCGGTCGACAGTCTGCTTTAGCTGGTTCGGTCCCCCTAAGAAGGCAATGCGACGGGCACCGCCGTCGATAAGATGAAGCGTTGCCTGACGGGCGAGCAACTCATCATTGATGACAACGGACGAAACGTCGATGTCTGCAATCCTGTCGAACAATACCAGTGGTATACGGTTCCGTTTCAGCCGTTCCAGATGGGAGAAGTCCGTCGTCTCCTGCGATAGACAGAGGATGATGCCCTCCACGTGCATGCTCTCCAGATGCTCCAAACACTCCACCTCACTGTCAAAACTGTCGTCAGAGTCCATGATGATACACAGCAGTCCCGCCTTTCTGGCCTCAGACTCCACCCGCTTCACAAAATGGGCATAAGGATTATACGACACATCGGGCACCACAATACCGATGGTACGCGTCGTGTCGAAACGAAGACTGACAGCAAAAGGGTTCGGACGGTAGCACTGCTCATGGGCCAATTGCTCAATCTTCTGCCTGAGGGCAGAGCTCACGCCTCCTTGTCCTTTCAGGGCCCGGGATACCGTCGATACATTGATTCCGAGGATCTTGGCGATGTCGCGCTGTGATACACGTTTCTTCACTTCTGGTGATGAATTTGCTTATTTCGTGCAAAATTAGTGGATTCTGCTTAGATAGAACGGATTCACTTTGTGAAATATTACGCAACGCGTTGCGTAATGAGTCATAAAAAGGAGGAACCACCTACTTTCTCAAGCAAGTGGTTCCTCATAAGATCTATATATTGAATTTTTGTGTTGTTTTTGTGTTGTTAGTGCAAAGTAACAGCATTTTTGCCGAATACGCAACACTTTGCCGCAAAAAATACTCGCAACGCATTGCGCATTTCAAATAAAATCCTTACCTTTGCAGCAGAAAGCAGAAAGATGACAGAAATGTTAAGACAGGAGATCAATTTCGATAAGTTTGTACGCGGCCTGATAGGGGTCGTCATCGTCGTCGGCATCATCATGCTGCTCGGTAGGCTGAGGGGCGTGCTCACGCCATTCTTCTTAGCGTGGCTCATCGCCTATATCCTCTTCCCGATGGTCAGATTCTTCCAGTATCGCTGTCACATGAAGTACCGCTTCCTCGGCATCATCTGCACCTTCATCGTCGTGGGTGCCATACTGACGGGCCTCTTCTTCCTCGTCGTACCGCCGATGTTCAAGGAGAGCATCCATGTCAAGAACCTGTTGGCCGACTATCTCTCCCAGTCTGAAACGCTCAGCAACATCCCCAGCGTCATCCAGAGTTTCCTGCGTGATCACTTCACCATCGACGAGGTCAAGGGCATTGTCACCCAGGAGGGCTTCATCGAGGGCTTCAAGGAGGCGATACCCAAGGTGTGGGATGTCATCGTACAGTCGTTCAGCGTCGTGACCAGCATCGTGTCGATGACGATGATGGTGCTCTACACACTCTTCATCCTGCTCGACTACGAGAAGATCAGCGGTGGCTGGCCCAATCTGCTGCCTGAGAGCTACCGTCCCTTTGCCGTCCAGCTGGTGGGCGACGTAGAAGAAGGCATGAACAAGTACTTCCGCGGCCAGGCCCTGGTCGCCCTCTGCGTGGGCATCCTCTTCAGCATCGGCTTCGTCATCATCGACTTCCCTATGGCCATCGGCCTCGGACTGTTCATCGGCCTCCTGAACATGGTACCTTATCTGCAGCTGGTGGGCTTCATACCCACCATCCTCCTGGCCATTGTCAAGGCTGCCGATACGGGCGAGAGCTTCTGGATCATCCTTTTCTCGGCACTTGTCGTTTTTGCGGTGGTGCAGCTGATACAGGACTCGTTTCTCACGCCGAAGATCATGGGCCATGTGACGGGTCTCAACTCGGCCATCATCCTCCTGTCGCTGTCGATATGGGGCTCGCTGTTAGGCGTGTTGGGCATGATCCTCGCCTTGCCGATGACCACGCTCATGCTCACTTACTACCAGCGTTACGTTATTCGGAAAGATACTCCCTGAGGGCTTCGACGAGAAGGTCGTTTTCCTCCGGACTGCGGGCTGTCACACGGAAGCAGTGGTTGTCGAGCCCCCTGAAGTTTGAGGCATCGCGCACCAGGATGCCGTAGTGGTCTATGAGCCATTGCTTCAGGTCGTAGGTGTTGCTCCTGTCGATATTCACGAGCATGAAGTGCGCTGCCGTGTCCATCACTAACAGTCCCTGGATGGCCGAGAGGTTCTTCTTCAGGCGCTGGGCTTCTGCGAGATAGGCAGGCAGGTCGGGTATCATCTTCGGATCGTTCTCCAGCATGAATTTCCCTGCCTCGATGGCAATGGCGTTGACGGTCCAGGGCTGGCGTATCTGCCGCAGACGGTCGATGATGATGGGCGAGGCGAAAATGTAGCCTAAGCGCAGTCCGGGGATGCAGTAGGTCTTTGACAGCGAGTGTACAAGCATCACGTTGTAGCAATCCGTCATGTCTTTCGGCTGTAACATCGGACTGAGCGTATAGTCCTTGTACGACTGGTCGATGACGTAGAGATACCTTGGATGCTTGCGTATGATGTGCCTGAGGAGCAGGGTGTTCACCACGTTGCCCGTGGGATTGTTGGGATTGCAGAGCCAGTAGATGCGGTCTTCGGGCAGCACCTCGAGCTCGTCGTCGGCATTGTACGACAGCAGGTGGTTGTAGAGCTTGCAGGCATCCTCGTATTCGGTGAAGGTGGGCTGCGGGATGATCGACGCCCATCCGCTATAGAGCTGTGCGATGAGGTAGATGGCCTCAGTGGCACCGCTGGTCACCATGATGGTATTGTCGGCCACGCCCAGCTTCCTGGCCAGTATCTTCTCCAGCGAGGTTGGTTCAGGCTCCGGATAATGGGCCACGATGCCGAAGCGCCCTGCCAGGTGTGCCTGCAGGCTGGAGAGGTCAGCTCCGTAATAGATGTTGGAGCTGAAGTCCGTCTTAATCTGTCCGCCATATCGGAAGGCGTCGTCACCGTGTCCGAATATCATAACCTCATTTACAATTTGATAATGTACAATGTACTATTTATTTTTTCACCCGGATTGTGAGCGTCTCCTTATCGAAGACAATATTCTGCCGCTCGATGAAACGTCCCAGGTCGCCGCTTGCCGCCAACGCCTGTGGCGATCCTATCGTCACAGGACTCCCGCCTGAATCCTTGTCTCCCTGTCTCCCTGTTTCCTGTTTGGACATTAGCCAGATAGTATCCGCCAGCTGCAGGGCCAGCTCCACGTCGTGGGTAGAGAGGAAGATGGTCTTCCCAGCCTCGCGGCTGATGCGCCGCAGCAACTGCAGCACCTCCACCTTGCTGGGGTAGTCGAGGAAGGCCGTGGGCTCGTCGAGGAAGATCACTGGCGTCTGCTGCGCCAGTGCCTTGGCGATCATTACCTTCTGGCGCTCACCGTCGCTGAGGGTATGCACAGGACGGCGGCAGAGGTCCGTGATGCCCACCATCTCTATCGCCTCGTCCACGATACGGAGGTCCTCATCCGTATAGGTGCCCCAGAATCCCGTATAGGGCGAGCGCCCCAACGATACCAGTTCGCGTACTGACATATTCTTGACATCGGGCTTTTCCGTCAGCACCACGCCAATCAGCTTGCTCAGCTCCTTGTCTGTTAGTGAGGAGATCTCCTTTCTTTTTTCTCCCTCCTCGTTCGTCGAAATAAAGATATCCCCTTTGATGGCAGGCTGGAAAGCAGAGAGCGTACGCAGCAACGTAGACTTACCCACGCCGTTGGCCCCCAGCAGACAGGTCAGCTCTCCGCTGCGTATGCTGCCGTTGATCCTCTCCGCCACCGTCTTGACGCTGTGCTTCGTCTGATAGCCGATGCAGAGATTCCTCAGTTGTATCGTCTCGTTATTCATCTTTTCGGTGCAAAGATAATCTTTTTTTTAGACAAAAGAACAAATGAAAGACATATTAACACACTAACATTATATTATTTGACAGAACTACAGAAATCTTTTAGACTTAAGTACATAACAAAAAAAGCATGTTAGTCTGTTATTATGTCTTAAAAACGTTACTATGTCAAAATAAATATGTACTTTTGTACCGCAATGAGAAATATTGAAGCAAAAATGGCCGCATTCACCGATGCCGGCCTATACGAACAAGACAGCCACATCGACTTTGAGGCTGAGGAACATGTTTACCTCTACGACGGCAGCCGCCAGCTGCTGCCCGTCAGTTCATTAATCGCCTTCTTCTTCAGGCCCTTCGACGCTCAGGCTCAGGCCTTGCGCCAGTGGGAGCGCTATCGCATTCCCGTCGAGGAGACGCTCGACAAGTGGGCACGCAATGGCCGCATGGCTGCCGAGGTGGGCACCTTCGTCCACGAACAGACGGAGAACTGGTTCCGCGATGGTGTGTTTGAGACCGTTTGTCCTTTCTGCTATAACGGTAAGACCGAACAAATCTCCGTGGAACATGAGAAGCAGCAGTTCCTTTGCTTCGTGCGTGACTACGGCATCCGTCCCTATCGCCAGGAGTGGCCCGTCTACGACCTCGATATGAATGTGGCCGGCACCATCGACATGATCTGCCGCAACGACGACGGCACGTTCACCATCTACGATTGGAAACGCAGCAAGAAGGTGGTCGATGCCCAGGGACAGCCCATCACCGAGGCCTTTGCGGGTAAGACCAGCATCAACGGCATCACCCTGCCCGACACCTCCTATTATCACTACTGCCTGCAGCAGAACCTCTACCGCCATATGCTCGAGACGCACTACGGCATCCGCATCGCTGGCATGAACCTCGTGGTGCTCTGCCCTGACTATCCCACCTACTTCGTCGCCCCCGTGCCCCGTATGGACGCCATCATCCGTCAGATTGTCGCCATCTGCCGTGAGCGCGACTTAGGCCATCAGCTGCTGTAGACGCCCGTTAGAGGACTGGTCATTTCGTCTGGACCCACCAGAAGTCATCATTCTCTTTCCAATTGCCTTGGACGTAAGTGGTGAAATTACCCTGCGCATTGGCAATGCTGGTACGTTCGGGAACGATGGGGAAGCGGTCGTCGACCAGGATCTTACAGGCAGCCACGCCCTTAGTGGCAGTCAGAAGCATCCAAGTGCCGTCCTTCTCTACTTCTATGCGAAGATTAAGAAGTTGCCCGGGAGTAATGTACTCGCCATTAATCGTAAAGTCCTCAGGAGCATGCGAATTTACATTTGGGCTTGTATTCCACATTTTATATAAACCAGTAGTGGCATCAGGGGTGTTGTCATCATAAATGGAGTGAACCTCAATACCGCCTACACCATTAGTGCTTCCAATCTTAAGAGGCAGTGTACCGCCGCAAGCCTGAAGTCTCAGAGTGGTCTTGCCTCCCTCATACTTCACCACGTCGAACACAACATCGTTGAAGTCGAAGTCACCTGCATCTGCGGCCGACAAGTCCTCAGCAATCACGCGATAAAGCGGGTTACCACCTTTGAAACCAGGGCTGCATGTGGTCTTCGGAATGTTGATGCTGGGTTTGCCGGATTTGAAGCCTGCTGCATAGATATTGTTGGCAATGCTGAAACCGTCTTGTTCAAAAATGAACTTGTGAGCATCCATGCCGTCATTTCCCTGTGCAAAATGCGTCTCTGCAGAAACGTATAAGTGTCCGCCATAGGTCACTGCGCCCCAACTCTTTATACTTTCCAGATATGTGTCTCTGACAATATTCTTGGCCTGGAACACGGCATATCCACCCGTAGTTGGGCCAAAGATTCCATATTCATAGTTGTCCCCAATGGAACCGCGCCCACTCTCAAACTGAGCCGTTTTCTCAACGACGAAAACAGCATTCTGACCCATCACGATTTTAAACGGACCAGAAACGGCACCCGTACTTGAATCCCTTCCTCCGTAGAAATTGTTTGTCAGCACACCACCGCCAGAATCAATCTTAAAGGCTCCCTTTACTGATGAAATGTTCATTTCAAAATTATTTGTCACCTCAAGGAAACAGTTATTGATCACGTTCTCGCTTCCGCCGATATAAGCATAATCACGAGTTTTCCAATGGCCGTTGTTCACCCAGCCAGAGTTGTTGGAATTGATCTTAGTAGTGCCCGAAACGTTCCAGATATCATTGTTCTGCACAGCACCGGCATGCACTTGAACTTCATCAGATGTGATGGTGCCATCGTTGACGATTCTGCTCTCATTACTTTCTGCACTCACTCTTCCTGCAGCCAGTGTACCTACATTATAGAGGATGCTGGACGTATTAACTTCAAGAGACGGAACACTGATTGTACCATGATTGTAAACCTCCGATGTGCCATTTATCATGAGGTGCTCTGTTGTCTCAAACGTTGCGCCTCCTGCTATATAAATGGTACCTTTAAAAGTCTGAGCACTCATCTTGCCTAATTTTAAGGTAGCCCCTTTGATCAGATAGATTTCCGAACGATAGTCCGGAGCAAATCTGGGGTGCTCAGCATCGGTGTCCCCCACGGACAGATCAACGGTACCCGTTACATAAATCTTGCTGGCACCTGCCCAGGTAGAAACGGATTGGGTAGTCCCATCAATGAAATAAGAACCAGCGCTGGCACCATTTTCCGGCAGCCTGTTGACACCTTCTGGCACAGCGTCCAAGAAATTGCTGGCAGCACAGTCTTTCGGGAATTTAACGGTTGGCTGTAAGTTTCCTTTCGAAGGATAATCTGTCAGAGCTCGGGTAAGGGCACCCTTGCTGCTGAAGCCCCAGTCTACATTAGGGCCAACCTTACCAAAAGCTTTCTCAAAAGCAGCGTTGTACCTATCGATTACGGTTGCTTCCTTTTGCTGCTTGACTACGCCCTCGTCATAGAGGTCACTCTTGGAGCAATTAGTGAGTGTGGCAGCGAACACGAGAGTTGCGACACCTGTCATCATAAACTTCTTCATAATTCAAAAATTTAAATGGTTCTAAAATTGTTAATAATTTAGTTAGATAGATCCCTTCTATGAATCTCAAGTGCAAATATACGAAAATAAATAGAAATAGACGGCATTTTCGCAGTTAAATAAAGTTAATCGCGCAACATTTGAGCAAAGAAATCAATCATTCAGTCGAGCGAAAGTCTTTCTTTGTGAACGACTTAGGCCATCATCGTCCGTACCGTTTTGATGCCATTAAGATAGTCGTTTTTCTCCATACGCCAAGGTTTTATTGATGAATCTTGGCGGTTCGCTGAATAAATTTGTGCCGTCCGGCCATTGTTCGTACCTTTGCACCATCGAAACGCAGTTAGTTTTTTCATACATAGATTTAGGTTATTGTTAGTTAATTGGTTAGTAATGGTATCGGGGTCGCAGTGATGCGGCCCCGATGCTTTCAAGATGATTATTCAAACTTTTTCGACGATACAGGTCGAAATATTTCCTCGTCTGAAATAAATCCTTTACCTTTGCACACTGTATGGACGACAGGCGTTATCTTCTCAACCTCATTCAAGAGGGCGAACATCAGCAGCAGGACTTCAAATATCGTGTGACTGATGCCTGCAAGCTGGCCAAGTCGGTGTCGGCTCGTCTCGTCCGCTTCGGCACAGCCCAATGGGAATACACTGACCAGCAATTCCTGTTCAGCTTGGCATAATCAAATTTGTTGCTATTTGTTTTTCATTTCTTATCGAATATCATGTCCCCAGAATACGTGATGCGCTCTATACCTATTATATAATTCCTCTCCGTCAGTGCCGTTTTTACCCATGCAGCTCAGCCTTCTCTGCCTCCTACTCAGGGAGAGAAACAATTACTCTTGCAACAGAGTTTTGGGATTGAGACGTTACTCTCGGCCGAAGAGGTATTTCTTGAGGAAGGGGCTGACACGGAGGAGCTGGGAGGTGACGACGCAGAAGGCGACGACCACCAGGGCGACGGCGAGGGCAGCCGTGGTGTCGAGGATGAAGTTGGGGCGGTGGGTGCGGAAGAACTCACCTACCATCGGCAACTTGGGCAGGAAGAAATAGTGGAGCAGATAGATGTCGAGCGTGCGACGGCCGATGAACTGCAGGCCGCGGCCCAGGGCGGTCTTGTCGGAGAAGAAGTCGCTGTAGTACCTGAAGAACATGAACACCATCGTCAGCAGCAGGAACATGGCCAGCGTGTGGGGCAGCGAGGCCCATTCCAGTCGGAGGAAGTGCCACTTGATGACTTCAAGCGTGGTTACGAGTGCGAGAAGAACCACCACGGGGAAGAACCAGCGCGAGTCCATGAGCCGCTGCGCCCGCTCCCAGTAGCGGTGCACGAGGGTGCCGTAGAGGAAGAAGGGGAAGTAGCGGATCATCTCCACGAGGCTGGAGTAGTTCATAAACGCGTTAGGCGGTCCCTTGTGGCCCATGGCCCAGGAGAACTGGCGTGGCAGGTAGCAGGTCTCGAAGAGACAGAGGGAAACGATGAATAAAATAATGGATAATGGAAAATGGATAATGGACAATTTTTGCTCGATGTAGCTGAACACATAGAACGTGAGAAGCATATAGAGGAGGACGAGGGTGAACCAGTAGCCGGCCTTCATCGAGGAGGCGAGGGCCTCGTTGAGGCTGTCGACGAAAGGCGTGGTAGGGATCATCGCCAGGAAGAGAAGGAAGAACACGGCTGTGGGGATGATCTGCACGCGAAGCTTCTTCAGCGTGAGCTCGCCCAGCGTACGGGCATTCCAGAGGCGTGAGGCCTTGTAGGCGAGGAAGCCGCTGATGAAGAAGAACAGGGGCATGCGGAAGAGTAGGAAGAACTGCAGGGCGATGGACCAGCGTATCTGCATGCCGAAGGACTTCAGCGCCACGTGGTTGGTCACCACGAGGAGCATCGTGAAGCCACGGAGGGCGTCGAGCCATCCGAGACGCGGTTTCCTGTTGTTGACGTCCGGCTGTTTCATATTGTCGCTGCAAAGGTACTTATTTTTTTAGACATATGAACAAAAGAGGATATATTTTTAGGCATAAGTACATAAGTACATAATATTTTTTGTTCTTTTGTTCTTCTGTCTAAAATAAATATGTCAGTCTGTTATTATGTCTTAAAAATGTTCTTCTGTCTAAGAAAAAAGCATTATCTTTGCAAGCGAAATGGAATCACTGAAGGAGAAAACGGCGAAGGGGCTCTTCTGGGGCGGGATGAACAACGGCGTGCAGCAGCTGCTGGGACTGGTGTTCGGCATCATCTTAGGACGACTGCTCGATCCGTCGGACTACGGCCTAATAGCGATGATCACTATCTTCTCGCTCATTGCCACGGCGCTGCAGAACAGCGGCTTCTCGACGGCGCTGGTGAATGAGAAGGAGCCGAAGGACAGCGACTACAATGCGGTATTCTGGTTCAATATCCTGATGGGCGGTTCGATATACATCATCCTTTTTCTTGCTGCTCCATTCATTGCGGATTATTACCATGAACCACGACTCGTCGCCCTTTGCCGTTACGCCTTCATCGGACTGCTTTTCAGCTGTTCGGGTGTGGCCCAGGCGGCATATCTCTACAAGAACCTGCGAGCGAAGCAGCTGGCCAAGGCGAGCATTACGGCAACGGTTGTCTCAAGTTGTGTTGCCGTCATCATGGCTTGGAGGGGTTTCTCGTACTGGAGTCTCGCCACGCAGACAAACCTGTTTATCCTGATCTCAACCCTGTTGCGCTGGCATTACAGCGACTGGCGGCCCTCCTTGAAGATGGACTTCTCGTTCGTCCGTCGTGCTTTCCCTTTCAGCGTGAAGATTCTCATCAGCGACATACTCACCCACGTGAACAATAATGTGATGAACATCTTGCTGGGACGCTACTATTCGGCTCACGATACTGGCAATTACAACCAGGCCTACCAGTGGAACAACAAGTGTACCTCTCTCATCCAGGGCATGGTGAAGCAGGTGGACCAGGCGGTGCTGGTGAGTGTCAGGGACGACCGTGAACGGCAGCTCGCCGTATTGCGGAAGATGGTGCGCTTTGCGGCCTTCGTCTCCTTCCCGCTACTGTTAGGATTCGGCCTCGTGGCCAAGGAGTTCATCGTGCTGGCCATCGGCGAGAAGTGGCTGGTGTCGGCACAGTATCTGCAGTGGCTCTGCATCAGCGGGGCAGTGGCTCCCATCAGCGTGCTGCTGGCCGACCTGATCATCAGCCGCGGACACTCCGGCATCTTCATGGGATGCACCTTCGCCCTCGGCGTCCTGGAGATACTGGCTATGCTACTGCTTTACCCTTACGGCATCAGTTTGATGGTGAAGGCCTTTGTGACCATCAATCTGGTGTGGCTGTTCGTGTGGTATTTCTTCGCCCGTCGGCTCAATGACTATCCGTTGGTGCACTTTTTGAAAGATATCGTGCCTTTCGCCTTGACCGCTGGGGTGGTCATGCTGGCAACCCAATATCTGACAGACTATGTGGTAGAGATCCTGGCAGCCGTGGATGATTATGCCAAGTTGTGGTTGCTGCTCATTAGTCGCATCGTCGTTTTTGGTGCGTTTTATTTACTTGTGATGAAGTTCTTCCGCGCAAGGATACTCGACGAGACCCTTGCTTTTTTCAAGAATAAATTCAAACACTAAGATATGAACTACGCTCTGATTATAGCTGGAGGATCCGGTAATCGCATGGGACAGGACATTCCCAAGCAGTTTATAAACGTTTACGACAAGCCTGTGCTGATCTATACGCTGGAGAGTTTTCAGCGCCACCCGATGATCGACGCTATCGAAGTGGTGTGTCTCGATGGCTGGCATGCAGTGCTTTGGGCCTATGCCCGACAGTTTAACATCACCAAACTGCAATGGGTCGTGTCTGGTGGCAACAGTGCCCAGGAGAGCATCCGCAATGGTGTCTATGACCTGGAAGGTAAGGCTGGCGACGAGGATATTGTCATTATCCACGACGGCATTCGGCCGCTGGTAGATGACACCGTGCTGACAGACGTAATTCAGAAAGCGATGCAATTCGGCAATGGTGTGACCTCGCTGCCTTACAACGAGCAGATATTCATTGTGAACCCGGAGGATGAGACCACGACTAAGAGATACATTCCGCGAGAGACGCTGCGCCGTGTCTCGACCCCTCAGGCTTATCAGTTCAGGAAACTCGACGAGGCTTACCACAAGGCCTTCGAACAAGGCATTGGCATTCACGGTTCGCAATACGCTAACACGATGATGGTGGAATTGGGTGAGACACTGCACTTTGCCGCAGGCTCTGACAAGAACATTAAGCTCACCACCAAGGACGATTTGGAGATGTTTAAGGGATATATGAAAATGGACAAGGACACATGGCTGAAATAAAAGTACTCAACAAGAAGCATCCGCTCTATCAGGAGGATCTGAAAAGGATAGCAGAGACTGATGGTATCCATAGACTGTACGGCAAGTCGTTTCTAATCACGGGAGCCACAGGACTGCTGGGCGTCTGTCTGATCGATACGCTGATGCACCTCAACGCAAAGGGGGCCGATATCAGCATCTATGCCTTAGGGCGCAGTCGCGACAAGGCCATAATGAGACTGGGAAACTACTTTAAAGACCCTCATTTCCATTTCTTTGAGCGAGAGGCCTCAGAGTCGTTGATGGATCTGCCTGACTCCGATATCATCATTCCATTGGCCTCAAACACCCATCCGCTGGCTTATTCACAATACCCCGTTGAGACCATCACCATTAATGTGAAAGGTGCCGAGCAGGCACTTGAGAAGGCTTTGACATGTGGGGCTACGGTACTTTATCCATCGACGGTTGAGGTGTATGGCAACGCTCGGGGGGAGGATGTGTTTACGGAAGATTATACCGGACAGCTGACGCTTGCCACTGCCCGTGCCTGCTATACTGAATCGAAGCGCTTGAGCGAGGCCCTGTGCCAGTCCTATGTCACAGAGAGAGGGGCGAAAGTGAAAATCGTCAGACTGAGCAGGGTGTTTGGACCTACCATGCTGATGAGCGACAGCAAAGCCTCGTCGCAGTTTATCAGGAAAGCCCTCGATGGCGAGGACATCGTGCTGAAGAGCAAGGGCGAGCAGCTGTTTTCCTATACTTATATGGCCGATGCCGTTGGGGCGATGCTGCATGTACTGATACATGGAGAGTCGGCCACAGCCTACAATATCGCCAGTGATGCTTGCAATGTCAAGTTGAAGGACTTTGCCCGATACTGTGCAGAATGGGCAGGGCGCGAGGTGGTCTTTGAACTGCCTTCAGAGACAGAGCAAAAAGGTTTTTCGATAGCCATGAGGGCCATCCTTGATAACACCAGACTGAAGGGCTTGGGCTGGCAATCAGGCTATGACATGAAAGAAGCCGTATATCGTACATTATCTATATTAAGTGAGTCATGAAAAATCCTTATCTGCAACAATACAAGGAACAACAGCTTCGGGCTTGTCAGCTGAAACAGCTCTCCATCCTCGAGGAGATTGACCGTATCTGCCAGAAGCACAAGATAGGCTATTGGCTTGACGGTGGTACGTTGTTGGGAGCTGTGAGGCATGGTGGTTTCATTCCCTGGGACGATGATATCGACATTGCCATGAGGGAGGAAGACATGCAGCGCTTTATCGAAGTGGCGCCAGGAGAGCTGCGCGAAGGACTGCTGTTGCAGACACCTCAGACAGAACCCCAGTCGAAAGAGCCCATTGTGAAGGTGCGCGACCAGAACTCCTTCTATGTGGAGGGTGCTGACAATTTCGCTGCCGACTACGAGAAAGGACTCTATGTGGACATTTTTCCGATGATCAATTATCCCACGTTGCCCAGAAAGTGGGTGAAACGTATCACGCTTGGCATTTCGAAGAGCTATTCTATCCTCCACAAGGCGCATTACTACTCGTTGCGATCCTTTGCAGAGTTCTTCTGGTTTGGCGGGAAGTACTGCCTGAACAAATGTCTTTGGGCCGTGCTCTGTGCCCTACGCCCCAAGAACGTCTATCTCTCGAACATCCTGATCAATAACGGCTATGGCATCATGCATCGCCAGGACAGCGTGTTTCCCACAGGCACCATCACGTTTGAGGGAAAGACTTTCAGCGCTCCGGCTAATCCCGATGCCTACCTGAGGGATCTCTTCCGGAACTACATGGAGATACCCCCGAAGGAGAAACAAAAGATCCATTCTGTCTTTATCATGCCCGAACTCGTATGAAACATCCTGCAAAAACTGATATCGCCGTGTTGCTGCTGTTCTTCAACCGCAGCGACACGTTTCAGCAGGTGTTCGAGGCAGTGCGACAGGCACGGCCCTCGAAGCTGTTCCTCTATCAGGACGGTCCCCGTGGCGAACGTGATAGGAAGGGCATCGAGGCATGCCGTCGGATTGCCAGCGACGAGCATATAGACTGGGAGTGCGAAGTGCACCGTAACTATCTTGACCACAACGAAGGCTGCGACCCTTCTGGTTTCCGTTCTCACAACTGGGCCTTCTCATTGGCAGACAAGGTCATCGTGCTTGAGGATGATGTCGTGCCCTCACAGTCGTTCTTCCCTTTCTGCAAGGAGATGCTCGACCGCTATGAATACGACGAGCGTATCTCGATGGTATCAGGCTTCAATATCGACGAAGAGACACGGGATTGCGGCAACGACAGCTATTTCTTCACCACCGCCTTCAGTATCTGGGGCTGGGCTTCGTGGCGAAGGGTGGCACAGCGGTGGGATCCTTCGTATGGTTTCATGAACGACCCGGAGAAACTGCGAAAGCTCGAAAGCGTCGCTCGTGAGAGACATCTGCGCAGCGATATGCTTCGGATGTTTCACGATCATAGTCAAAGCGGCAAGGAATACTTCGAGACCATCTATTGGGCGGACATGTTACTTCACGACAGCCTCGCCATCATGCCCACGAAGAATCAGATTAACAATATTGGACTGATGGCCGACTCCACCCATTTCTCCGCAGAATTGAAGACGACCCCCCACCGCATCAGACGGATGTTCACCATGGGGAGACATGAGTTGGCCTTCCCCCTGAATCATCCTGAGAGCGTCGTGGAAAACAAAGACTATCTGGAACGGCTTTATCGCATCAACGGTTGGAACCATCCTTGGATCAAAATCGGCAATTCTTTGGAAGAACTCTGGCTGAATCTGCGCTATGGACAGTTCCGCAATATCGGACGGTCAATAGCCCGTCGCCTCCGCAAGTGGATTGGCACGGAGAAGCACGCATAATGTTCAGTGCTCAATGTTCAAAGCACCGCTTTGATCGGCGTCAGCAGGAATTCCGTCAGCAACCAGCCATTATAAGTCAGCAGATACACCGTCAGCAGCAGTACTGCGAGGCGGATGTTCCTGCCTCCTCTCTTCTGCCTCCCGTCTCCTGAATCCTTCAACAAATACCCCACGGCTATCGGCAGAACGAAGGCCCAGTGGGGCGTCATAATATAGATCTCGTTGATGCCGAAGCCCAGGATGATATGCAGGAAGATGTTGAAGCCGAGAAATGAGAGGCTCATCCACAACATATGGCTCCTGCGCCCTAACCATATTCCCGCGACGAACAACAGCAGTATCACTGCCTCTACGACATAGCTCAGCCACCAGCGGTAAGGCACGAAGACCGGACGCAGCACCAGCGCGTCCTCCAAGAAGAAGTCCTGATGGGACTGCAGCGACTCGCCGAAGAAATTCTCGTATGCCGTCTCCCAGCGCGAGGTGGAGATGTCCGTCCATTTCAGATAGCCGTGGTCCTCTATGGGCTGGCCCGTCTTCTCTGCCTGTCGTTGCAGCACGGCCTCACGACGGGCTTTCTTCGCCTCATAGCGGGCTCGCTCATCGTCAGTCATCTGCGCCACACGCTCTTTCTCCTTTTCATTTTCTGCCTTTTTCACCTTTTCCTTCGCCTGCTGACGTGGTTCCACGAACGCCTGGTGCTGCCATACAGCGGTGGCCCAGAGCAGTGCCGATGGCAGGATGACGGCCAGCAGCAGATACTTTGGACGGAAGAAATCACGCTTGTTCACGAAGAGGCCGGAGAGGAATACCAGAATGCCGTTGGAGAGGGTGACACCTGCCGTGATGTAGAAGAGGATGGCAGACTGCCACCATCGGAACTCCCTGCCTTTCCTGATACACATGCCGGAGATATAGAGCGTCAGCAGCAGGAGGAACATTGATACGGTAAAATGGTCTGGCACGATGACTGCCAGCAGCACGTACGCCATCGAGTAGCCGAACGCCGTCAGCAGCGTGGCGTCGCCCTGACGGAGCCCCACCACCTCACGGAGGATGCGGTAGAGGAAGATATAGGCATAGAGCGAACAGGCGATGATGGGCAGGGCCACCACGTACTGTACGCAGTTGACACCCAGCAGCCATGTGAGTCCCTGGTTCAGCAGCCATAGCGGCCACACGAGGAAGGCTAACAGCGGATGGCGGTGGGTCTCGTAGAATACGTCCCAGTCTGTCACCATCAGATAAGTGTAGGGGTCGTAGCCTGAGAGGTGCAGCTCATGCTCGAAGGCGTGCCAGTAGGGTCCGAAGCCTGGTTGCAGGAACAGTTCGTGGAGACGGGAGATAAACAGGGCGTTCAGGGCTACGATGACCGTCAGGGCCACTGCTGCCTGGATCCGTTCCTCCGGCTTTATCCTAAACAGTCCAAATACCTCTTTCATCATTTCTCTTTCCACCTCCCGCCTAAGTCACTTACAATTAAACGCGAGCACCTTGCGGCCTTCGAGCCAGCCTTCGAGATGGTCGCCGATATGTACGGGGCCTGCGCCTGCGGGGGTGCCTGTGTAGAGCAGGTCCCCCGTCTTCAGCGTGAAGAACTTTGAGATGTAGGCGATGATCTCGTCGACGCTGTAGAGCATGTCCGAGGTGCAGCCCTCCTGCACAGTCCTGCCCTCACGGCCTTGCTCACGGTCTTCCTCTGTCTGGATGTCGAGGTGGAAATGCAGACGCTGGAAACCAGACTGCTCGCAGGGAGACTCGGGATCCGTCAGCAGTTTCTCCTTGGGTATCCACTCGCCGATGGTGGCAGATCCGTCGAAGCCCTTGCAAATGGTCCAGGGCTGGCCTGCCTCAGAGGCTTTCTTCTGCAGGTCGCGCGCCGTGAAATCGATGCCGATGGTCAGGGCGTCGTAATAGCGGTGGGCGAAGCGCTGGGGAATGTTCTTGCCCAAGCGGCAGATGCGCACCACGACTTCCGTCTCGTAGTCGATGCGTCCGAGGTGGTCAGGGATGAAGAAGGGCTTCCCTTGGTTCAGTATCGCAGAGTCCGCCTTCGTGAAGATTACGGGTTCGTCAGGGCGCTTCAGCGTCCCGTGCAGCTCCTGATTATGCGCTGCGTAATTCATTCCTATTGCGAATATCTTCATAATCTTTTTATCCTTTGTATTCTGTGGGCGTGACACCGAACTGCTTCTTGAAGACCACGGAGAAGTGGCTCTGGGTGCTGAAGCCGCAGAGGTCGGCAATCTCTGAGACCGTGTATTTGCCACCCTTCAGGAGCTCAGCCGCACGGTTCAGTTTGTAGGTGCGGAAGAAGTTGGAAGGCGTCTCACCCGTCAGTCCCTTGATCTTATAATAGAGTTTCGTTCGCGAGATGAGCAGCAGTTTCGTGATGCGCGACACGTCGAGTTCGGAGTTCGAGAGTTCCTCCTCCATCAGCTTGTAGAGCTCCTCCATGAAGTGCTTGTCCTGTTCGCTGAGGGCATTGTCCACACCCTCTTCCTCGGTCGTCGTGGCTTTCGTCAGGAGCTTGCGCACACGGTCACGGTTCTTCAGCTGCGACTGGATGAGGGCAGAGAGTACGGCAGGCTCGAAGGGCTTTGTGACGTAGGCATCGGCACCCACGTTGAGGCCTTCCACCTGGTTGTCGGCCGTGATCTTCGCCGTGACGAGGATCACGGGGATATGGCAGAGCTGGATGTCTTGCTTGATCTCCTGACAGAGTTCGTAGCCATCCTTCCCAGGCATCGCCACGTCGCTGAGCACGAGGTTGGGTTCTTCAGCCCGCATCTCGTCGAGGGCGGTGTCGGCATCGAGACAGGTGATGAGGCGGTAGTCCTTCGAGAAGAGCAGCCGCATGTAGTTGACCACCTCCGTATCGTCGTCGACGATGAGGAGCGTCGGACGCTCGTCCGATAATTCAGGAGACAGGGAGTTCAAGGAGTTCAGGGAGTTCAAGACAATACTTTGTTGGGAGTTCTCTGCCGTAGAACTAATGCCCTGAGCTCCTTGTCTCCTTGTCTCCAAATCCTCCATCTCCAACGGTTGACGCTCTTCCTCCGAATAAGCCTCCTCGGCCATGGGATATACAAACGTGAATACCGCCCCTGTGCCAGTATCGCGGTTTCCGGCTTTTAGGCTTCCGTGGTGGAGTTCGGCCAGACGGCGGGAGTAGTAGAGGCCGATGCCAGTACCCCAGTTGATGATGCCCTTTGTCTGGTTGTCGAGCTGGTAGTATCGCTTGAAGATGTTCTCGAGCTGGTTCTCGGGCAGTCCCTTGCCCGTATCGGCCACGGTGATCTTAATTTGGTTGTCTGCCACGTCGAGGCTCACGTCGATATGTCCTCCTCGGGGTGTGAACTTTAGGGCATTGGAGATGAGGTTCGTGAGGATCTTCTCCAGTTTGTCGGCGTCCGTCCATGCCATGAGGGCATCCTCCATGCCGAAGCGGTTGATGGTGACGCCCCTCTCACGGGCGTTGTAGACGAAGTAGTCGCACACGCCGTTGATCACCTTCACCACGTCCGTCTCCTCGACGCTCAGCCGCAGCGTATCGTTCTCGAGCTTGTTGAAGTCCATCAGCTGATTCACGAGCTTGAACATTCTCTGTATGTTGCGGTTGGCGATGGTGAGCAGGCTCTTGTCGTCGCCGCTGAGGCGTTCGCTCTTCACCACCTGGCTCACAGGCCCCGCAATCATCGTCAGTGGCGTACGGAACTCATGGGCGATGTTCGCGAAGAAGCTCATGTTCATCTGGTTCGTGCGCAGCTCCTGCTCTTTTTCCATCTGAGCCTGACGGGCAGCACGACGGGCAGCCACCACACGACGGGCGTTGCGGTAGAGATACCATGCTATTGCAACAACGAGGGCGAGATAGATGCACCAGGCCCACCAGGCATTGGCTGGGGCTGGGGCTACGACCACATGCAGCGAGCGCTCGTCGGATATAATCTCGTCGCTGGTGTCATCGGTGGCTTTCACACGGAAGGTGTAGCTGCCCGTGGGCAAGTTGGCGTAGCTGGCGGCGTGGGTGTTGCCCGCATCGATCCAGTCGCTATCGAAGCCGTCCATCTTATAATAGTAATGTACGCGTTCGTATTCGCCGAAGTCGAGGGCGGTAAACGAGAGGCTGAAGCTGTTCTGGTCGTGGGCGAGGCGTACCTTACGGCAGCTGTCGAGCAGGGCCTCGATGGGGCCGTCGGCGGCAGGGCGCACCAGCTGGTTGTGGATCTTCAGGTCGCAGAAGCGAATGGGTATCTGGTGGAGCGTATCGATATCCTCAGGGTTGAACATCGTGATGCCGTCGGTATTGCCAAAGACGAGACTGCCGTTGGGCAGCTGGCATGAGGCACGGTCTGTGAACTCGTCGCCACCGATGCCGTCGGCCTTGTAGAGCGAGGTGATGCGTCCCGTCTTACGGTCCCAGCGGTTCAGGCCCTTCATCGTACTGATCCAGATGTTGCCCTGACGGTCTTCCTCGATGCTGCCCACGTCAGAGCACGAGAGCCCGCCGATGCGCGTCATCTCGTTCGTCTTCAGGTTGTAGCGCAGCAGGCCGTTGCTCACCGTACCTATCCACACGTCGCCCTGCGAGTCCTGCAGCATGTCGGTGGGGATGTAGACGCTGCGGCGGATGCACTGTGCCATCGAGGGGATGTCGAGTTCGCTGAGCTTGCCCGTCTGGGGGTTCATCTTCACAATCTTCTGGAAGAAGGCGGAGATGAGCATCTGTCCGTTGTTTAGTCTCAGCAGTGATGGGATGAAGCAGAAGTCTGCATTAAACGTCTGCTTCACAATCGGCTCCCCAATGGGGGGGAACCCCACAATATCATTCGTGCTCGTTGAGACCCACACGGTACCGTCGTCCGTCTGTTCGAAGTCCATCGCCCCCGGCACGGGCGTCTGACCGAGTATGGCGAGCGTTCCTCCCTCATAACGGCACTTCATCACAATGCTGCCCACAGAGAGCCACAGCAGTCCGTTGCGGTCGCAGAAGATGTGCGTCACGGCATTCTTCTGTTCTCCGGCAGGCAGTCCCTCCAGGGGGATGAGCTCCGCCTTTTGCGTGTCGGTATGGTACACGTAGAGCCCCTTGAGTAGGGTGCTGATCCAGAGGTTCTGCTGGCGGTCTGTGGCGACGGCGAGCACGCTCGAGTTGTCGATCATGCGGTTCAGGTAGTTGTCCGAGCCGCCGAACTTTTCCTTATAATAGTAGTCGGCGAAGAGGCCCTTGTCGTAGGTGCCTAACCACACGTTCTTCCGTGAGTCCTGGAACACCTGTGTCACCATTGCCTCAGGCACGGGCCTTGTGAAGCCCGCGTCGCCCTCGCCGTGCAGCGTCTGCGCCAGCAGGTTCAGTTCAAACATCCCGTTCTTCGATGTGCTGAGCAGGATGGTGTTGTCTTCCAACAGCCGTGCCGCCTGAATGATGCTGGCGTGGGCCGTCAGGCGTACCTCCATCTCTGGGGTGAGGGGTACGATCTTCACCGACTTCGTGTCGAACAGCCTGATATTGCCGTAGCCGGAGAGCACCATCAGCCCATTGGAGAGCATCTCCGAATAAAAGAAATACTCGTTTCTCCCTTCTCCCGTCTCTTGACTCCTATTTAACCCGATCTCCTGCTTCAGCTTGAACGACGTGCCGTCGTAGAGCAGGATGCGCTGGCTCTCGGTGATGAGTATCTGGTCTGCGGCGTCGATGATGCAGTTGCCCCAGGTCCACTGCTGGCGCGTCATATCTCGGGTGATGATGGGGTGGAAGGCCTGCAGGCCCTCGTCATAGCGCATCACCTCCGTGCCGTTGTAGATGAACACGCGTCCTTTGCTGTCCTCCATCAGCTTCTGGATGTTCAGGTTCGTCGACTTCACATCGATGCGTTTGAAACAGTCCTGACGGGTGTATCGGCACACACCGTTCACCGTTGCCACCCAAAGCCGTCCCTGCTGGTCGCAGAGCACGTCCTTGATCTGGTTGTCAGGCAGTCCCGTCGTGTCGTCGGCACAAAAGTATTGGTGGTACTCGTGGCCGTCGTAGCGGTTCAGACCCCGGAACGTGCCTATCCACAGCTGTCCCGTCTTGTCCTCCGCGATGCACTGCACACGGCTGTTCGACAACTCCTGCGCCACCACGAAGCCGTTCTCCTCGTCCTTGTCGCGCTGCTGCTGAAGCTCCGTCTTCTGACAGGAGAGCAGAATCAATGCTAATAGTCCAGCTGCTATCTTTATTGTTTTATTCATACGCATTTAGGTTTGCTGTGTGCAAAGTTAAGAAAAATAATTGAAAATTGAATAATTGAGAATAAAAAATCCTAAAATCCTATATTCCTTAGCCTTCCAAATCCTCAGATTTGAACAAATCGGAACGGATTTGAACAAATTGAAATGCCGGAAAACACTTTTGAACACAGGCGACAATCAAAAGAACGCCTTGAAATGAGAAAAATAGGAATAATATCTACTTTTGCACCCGAAAACGGCCGCCAAGGCCAAATGGTAACGAACAATTTTATATCATAACAAATTTAAACTAACAATTAGAATCAATGAAAAAGAGCAGTATTCTGATGATGTTGATGGCACTATTCGTGTCAGCTACATCTTTCGCCCAGGGAATCAAGGGCACTGTGATTGACGAGAACGGTGAGGCCGTGATCGGTGCGACCGTCAGCGACAAGGCTGACGCCAAGAACGCCACCATCACCGACTTCGACGGCAACTTCACCCTCAACGTGAAGGCCGGACAGACTATCATCGTCTCCTACATCGGCTACGAGACTCAGGAAGTGGCCGCTAAGAACGGTATGACCATCAAACTGCAACCAGACAACAAGGTGCTGGACGAAGTGGTGGTCGTGGGTTACGGTGTACAGAAAAAGAGTTCGGTGACGGGCGCCATCTCGCAGGTGAAACCCGAGGACATCGAGAACCGTACCATCGTCAATGCCCAGCAGGCTCTGCAGGGTAAGACTTCGGGTGTGCAGGTAATCAACACCTCGGCAGCTCCGGGCTCATCTCCTACCGTACGTGTGCGCGGTTATTCCTCTAATGTATCGTCAGAGCCTCTCTACGTGGTTGACGGTGTGCGCTTAAGCGACATCAGCGGTATCGATCCCTCGACCATCGCCTCAATGGAAATCCTGAAAGACGCTGCTTCGGCTGCCATCTACGGTGCTGAGGCTGGTAACGGTGTCGTGCTCATCACCACCAAGAAGGGTAAGCCCGGTGAGGGAAAGATCTCGTATGACTTCCAGTGGACGGACGAGAGCCTCGCACGGATCCCGAAGATGCTGAACTCTGAGCAGTACATCAATTATATGGACGAGGGTAACATCTTCACGAAGGACTATCTGCTGAAGAATTGGGACGGCAAGACGAACACCTCCTGGACTGATGCCGCCTTCACACACGGCCACATGCAGAAGCACTCCCTCTCATTCACCGGCGGTAACGACCGCGGCAACTACTACCTCTCGCTCGCGTACCTTAAGAATAATGGTATCGTGAAGGGTGACGCCGACACCTACAAGCGTCTGACGGCCACCATCAACGGTGAGTATAAGATCAAGGACTGGCTGAAGGTGGGTACGACAAACCAGATTGAGAAGTACGACGTGCGTACGGTATCCTCAAACAGCGAGTACGGCTCACTGCTGACTTCCATCCTGATGCTCGACCCGCTGACACCTGTCACATACTCCTCCGAGGAGTTGCCTTACGAGATGGCATACGTGTTGTCGCAGGGCAAGCACCTGTTGCAGGACGAGAACGGCGACTACTACGGTATCTCCAAGTTCTATGCCGGTGAGCAGTACAACCCCCTCATCATGCGCGACAACAACACCTCGAAGACCACGGGCTTCAATGTGAACGGATCAATCTACGGTGATTTCACGCCTTTCCAAGGATTCACCTTTACCTCACGCTTCGGCTATCGCCTGGGTGGTACACGAAACAGCGGCGCCTCGCTGCCTTTCTACGGCAACTCCGTGCAGAGCCGCGACTATCTCGACTTCAGCGCCAGTTCATCCACCTCTATCTACTACCAGTGGGAGAACTTCGCCAACTATATGAAGACCTTCGGCGACCACACCGTCTCAGCAATGGTGGGTATGTCGTTCCAGAAGTCATCCAGTGACAATGTATCAGGCTCCCTGTCGAACGACGGAACTGAGGATGCCCTAAAGAAGAACGATCCGCTGTTCTACTATCTGAATTATGCCAATGCCTCGGCTGTGAAGGGCGTGAGTGGTGAGACCACAGAGACCACGAAGTACTCGTACTTCGGACGTTTGGGCTACGACTATCTGGGCCGCTATCTGCTGCAGGCTTCGCTCCGTGCAGACGCCGCCGACCTCTCGAAGCTCTCGAAGAAGACCCGCTGGGGCTATTTCCCTGCAGTGTCAGTAGGTTGGACCATCAGCGAGGAGAAATTCTTCAATCCGATCAAGACGTGGTTCGACAGCCTGAAGTTCCGTGCATCATGGGGTCAGAACGGTAGCCTCTCCGCCCTCAGTGGATACAGCTACAGCACCGACATGGCACTGGGTGGACTCTATCCCTTCGGCTCTGGCATCAGCTACACGCAGGCCGCCGCTCCATCGACGATGGGTAACGAGGACTTGAAGTGGGAGACCTCTGAGCAGCTGAACTTCGGTTTCGACGGCATCCTCTTCGGCGGACGCATGACCTTCGGCATCGACTACTTTATCAAGAAGACCAAGGACCTGCTGGTATGGGGTACCACGCCGTCGCTCATCATCGGTGGCAGCACATCGCCCCTGAACGCCGGTAACGTGGAGAACAAGGGCTTCGAGTTCGACCTCGGCTGGCGCGACCATATCGGAGACTTCAGCTACAGTGTCCGCGCTAACCTCTCTACGCTGACCAATGAGGTGACCTATATCGATCCCTCCATCACACGTCTGAGCGGTACCAACTTCCACACCTATACGGTGACCTACTTCGAGCAGGGCTATCCCGTCTACTACTTCCGCGGCTATAAGTTCGCCGGTGTGGATCCGGAGACAGGTAATCCCACCTTCACAGACCTCGACGGCGACGGCCTGATTACCGATGCTGACCGCACCTATATCGGTGATGCCATCCCCGATGTCACATACGGTCTCACACTGACGGCTGCCTGGAAGGGTATCGACCTGACCGTCTTCGGTACGGGTGCCGTAGGCAACAAGATTTTCAACTGTATCAACCGTCCTGACTACGCCTCTTCCAACCGTCTGAAGGAAGTGTTCTATGACAACCGCTGGACGGTCGATAATCCCAACGGTACAGTTCCCAAGGCCGGTGCTGCCGATATGGACAAGTACGCAGACTCTGATGCCATGGTTTACAACGGCTCATACTTCAAGGTCAAGCAGATCCAGCTGGGTTATACGTTCCCCAAGAACATCATCAAGAAGGTGTATATGAACCACGCACGTGTCTATGCTTCTCTCGACGACTTCTTCACCATCTCAAGCTATCCCGGATTCGATCCCGAGGCTTCGGCCAACTCTACGTCGGGTATGGGTATCGACAAGGGTGGATATCCTACATCCAAGAAGCTCGTATTCGGTCTGAACATCGAGTTCTAAGCCACAGATTTCACAGATGATCACAGAAGATTTGATTTTCACAGATAAAAAATGACAGTTATGAAAAAGAATATATATAAAATAGTTGTGGCAGGCGTATTCTCCTTGCTCCTTCCTCTTTCCTCTTTCCTCTTCGTAAGTTGCGAAGACAAGCTCGACATTCAGAAGCACGGCAATCTGGGCAGCATGGATGACTTCTATACCAACGACGAGAACGTCATGCAGGCCACAGCTTCACTCTACACAGAGATGAGAGATATCTACTATAACTGGTTCCTGACCCTGAACCTGCTTTCTGATGACCTTTATGCAGGCGGTGGCTCACGTGGTGACAACGGTGAGATGGAGAAACTCAACGAGTACACCTTTGACTCAGACCACAGCATGATCCAGAGCCTCTACTCAGGTCTTTACGGCGTCATCTACAAGGCTAACCTCATCATCGACAAGGTGGAGGGCGAGACCGTCGTCGCCAAGCGTGCCATCAACGAGGCCAAGGTGTTCCGTGCATGGGCACACTTCGAACTCGTCACCCTTTGGGGAACGGCTCCCGTCGTTGACCATCTGCTGGAGCCGGGCGAATATCGTAAGCCCAACAGCGATCCTTCTGAGACGTGGGCACTCGTGGAGAGCGACCTCACCGAGGCCATCAGCAGCGGTACACTGCCTTCAAAGACCAGTGCCAGCGATGAGGAGACAGGCATCCGCATCACCAAGGAGACGGCACAGGCATTCCTCGGCAAGGCTTATCTCTTCCAGGGAAAGTACAGCGAGGCTGCCGCCATGCTCGACAATGTGATTAACTCTGGCAAATACGAACTCTTCGCAGGTGAGTATGACATGCAGTTCCATGCGCTTTACAACAACAACTGTGAGTCGCTCTTCGAACTCCAAAAGCGCAACGACCAGGAGAACCTGAGCATGGACTTCCTCTTCATCATGCAGGGCTGGCGTACAGACAAGCTCACCTATAGCGGAGAGGCTGCCGAGGTTCTGGCACAGGGTATGTATGGATTCATGAATCCCCGCAAGGCGCTCTACGATGCCTTCGTGGCGTGGGAGGGTGCCGACGGTGCCCGTCTGAAGAAGACAATCATGAACTACGACCAGGTGTCCAACTTCGGTGTCACGCTGCAGGCAGGTAAGTTCCTCTATGGCAGCGAAGGTGTCTTCCTCTATAAGAACCAGTCGTTCAAGAGCGACCTCGTGGTCGACTTCTCAGGCTTCCAGTGCTTCCAGTTCACCGACCTGAAGGTGATGCGCTATGCCGAGGTGCTGCTCATGGCTGCCGAGGCTCAGCTGCAGGCAGGCAACAGCAGCAAGGCACTCGACTACGTCAACCAGATTCGTCAGCGTGCCAAGGAAAGTCTGCTTTCGAGTGTCTCTCTCGACGACATCAAGAACGAGAAGCGCTTCGAGCTCTGCAACGAGGCCGTACGCTATCAGGATCTCATTCGCTGGCGCGATGCTGACAAGGCGATGAAGGAACAGGGTAAGGAGATACCCGTCTTCTCTACGACTGGCGTGGAGTGGCAGTACAAGAACCAGAACTACGGTTTCAAGGAGCGGAACTGGCTCCTGCCCATTCCTCTGAAGGAGATTGAACTTAATCCGAACATGCAGAAGAATGCCGGATGGTGATTTGTAAAGGTGAAAAAGTAAAAAGGTAAAAAAGTAAAAGATATGAAAAAGTTTAGATATATCATCATGTTGCTGGCAGTGTTCGGCTTTGCCGCCTGCGAAAGTGACTCCATAGAAGGTCTCAACGGTGAGTTCAGCAACATCACCTGGTGCACATTCGGCAATGCCACCGTTCAGCCCACAGTCAAACTGGGCAAGGGCGTGAAGGCTCTGAACACTCAGTTTACAGATGCCGATGGTCATACGCTGGCACTCAGTTTCCGCACCAAGGACTGGATTCTCGGCGAAGGAACGTTTGTACTTGACTACTTAACCGAGAGTGCCGGTACTTACACCGGCAGCGTCAATGGTGCCACCATCAATGATGGTAATGTTGACGTGAACCTCGTAGAGGACACCTATTTCATCAATGGCCTGGTGGAAACCGCCGACAATGGTACGTATAAGATCTACTATAAGGGCCCGTTGACCTTCGTCGAAGGCGAGGATGATCCTGAGCCCAGCGGCTACACCATGAGCATCCAGACAAGTGAGGTGGCTGTTATGGACTGGACCACTTGGCAGACAACGACTTATCCTGAAGTCACCAAGTACATGATTACCGTCAGTGATCCCACAGGTGCTCAGGTGGCTACGTTCGACGTCATCAACGGCAACGACAAGACGCCAGAGCAGCTCGTTGGCTCTTACACCATCGTTGGCGATGCCCACGACGCCATGCAGATCAGCGCAGGCTACTCTCTGCCGGATTATGGCATGGCTGGCGGTAGCAGCTATCTGGATCCTGCCGGAAAGATGCAGTATCTGACAGGTGGCGGCACCGTGGAGATCACCACTACGACAGGCATCGACGGCAGCACACTCTATTCGTTCAAGGGCACAGACCTTGGTACGACTGATGTTGCAGGCGCAACAGGTACAGGATCGTTTAACATCATGTTCGTTTCCTTCCTTGAGGTGAAGGGGACGGTCATGAGAGACTTTGCCGTCAACTCTCAGATCTTGGGTCGTGAGATGAAGTACTCCATCTATTTCCCGGAGGGTTACGACGGGCAGACCACGCTCCCTGTGCTCTATATGCTACACGGCTATGGCGACGACAACAATTCGTGGCTCGACAAGGGCGACATGGCCACTCTCACCAGCGCTGCCATCAGCAACGGCGAAGTGGGTCCGATGGTGGTTGTCACCCCCGATGCCCTGCAGACCTTCTATTGCAACGGCTATCAAGACGGTATGGCCTATGAGGATTATTTCTTCAACGAACTCATTCCAACTATCGAGGCGACGTTCAACGTTGGCGGCGACAAGTCCAAGCGTGCTGTCGGTGGTCTGTCGATGGGAGGCTACGGCACACTCTACTACGCTGTCAAGCATCCCGAGATGTTCTGCTGCGCATATGCCATGAGTCCTGCCTGCTATATCGACGGCCTGCCCAACCTCTTCGAGCTCTATCCTGCTGCTAATGTAGCCGAACTGCCTGAGTTGACCATGGAAGTAGGCACGGAGGACACCACCGTCTACGATATGTGTCCTTGGCTCGCTGGCACCATCCAGTCCATCGGCTTTGACAAATTCGAGTACATTGAGCGCTCCGGAGTCCATGATTGGGCCTTCTGGAAGGGATGTTATCCAAAATTTATGGCTAAACTTGGCAAGTATTTCAAATAAATTTTGTATCTTTGCAGCGTTCTTGGCAAGCCAAGCGGCAAAGCCGAGCGGAATAGCTAAAAATAAATAATAGAATAACAATGAAAAAACTAATGATTTTGGCTGCCCTCTGCCTGATGGGTATGGCAGCGCAGGCTCAGCAGAACCTCAATTGGGGACAAGGCCCGCAGGTGGCTTCTCCCGTAGTGAATGCAGACAACACTGTCACCTTCAACATGATTGCCCCTGGGGCTCAGAAGGTGCAGGTCACTGGCGATTTCCTCCCCTCGAAGAAGGTAGAGTTTGGTGGTAACACCTATGATGCCCCGGCTGATCCCGTGGATCTCGTGAAGGACGAGAAGGGTGTGTGGAGTTTCACCACCGAGGCCCTGAAGCCCGAGCTCTATACCTATAATATGATTGTGGATGGCGTGAAGAACATCGATCCCCTGAACGTCTATAACATCCGCGACATCAGCAATCTGTTCAGCGTGCTGCTTGTAGGCGGCGATGCCCGTACGGATCTCTACAAAGTGAACAAGGTGGCCCATGGCACTGTGAGCAAGGTGTGGTACGAGAGTCCCACGGCTGGTCTGACACGTCGTGTGACGGTCTACACCCCCGCAGGCTATGAGACCAGTGGCAAGGAGTATCCTGTGCTCTACCTGTTGCACGGTATCGGTGGCGACGAGAACGCTTGGAGCGAGCTCGGACGTGCTGCCCAGATCCTCGACAACCTTATCGCCCAGGGCAAGGCAGAGCCGATGCTCGTGGTGATGACCAACGGCAACATCTCGCAGGAGGCTTGCCCTGGTGAGACTTCTGAGGGCTTCAAGGTGCCCACCATGATGCTCCCCAAGACGATGGAGGGTTCATTCGAGACCGCTTTCCCCGATGTGGTGAACTTCGTCGAGAAGACCTACCGTGTGAAGAAGGACAAGGCGCATCGTGCCATCGCAGGTCTGTCGATGGGTGGCTTCCACAGCCTCTTCATCAGCATCAACAATCCGGATATGTTCGGTTATGTAGGACTCTTCTCCGCAGCCGTAGATAAGGATCAGCAAGATCCTGACGGCCATCCCGAGATCTACGCCGACCGCAATGCGAAGATCGACAACCTCTTTGCCAAGAATCCCAACCTCTTCTGGATTGGCATCGGCAAGACCGACTTCCTCTACAAGAACAACAACGACCTGCGCGCTTACCTCGACTCCAAGGGTCACAAGTACACCTACCTCGAGACCGAGGGTGGTCATATCTGGCGCAACTGGCGTATCTACCTCTCAGAATTTACACCATTATTATTTAAGTAATAACGACGACGGATTTTACGGATTAAACGGATTTTAAACTCTGCGAGATCTGTGTGAGAGGAATATAATCCGTGAAATCAGTGAAATCCGTTGTTTTAAAAATTAAAGTCTATGAAGAAAGTAATGTTTTTTGCTGTTGCGGCCACAGCCCTCATGGTGGGTTGTAGCACCGCTGACAAGGCCCCCGTCCAGAAGACCCTCAACCAGGAGGAAGTGATGTCCAAGATGTCTCTTGAAGACAAAGCCCACTTCGTCATTGGAACGGGTATGGCCGGTTTCTCTGGCAACGACGCCGTCATTGGCGCCACCCGCAGTCTCGTTCCCGGTGCCGCTGGTACCACCTATCCTCTCGACTCTCTCGGCATTCCTGCCATCGTACTGGCCGACGGTCCTGCTGGACTCCGTATCGATGCCACCCGTGAGGGTGACTCTGCCACCTATTATTGCACCCACTTCCCCATCGGCACCCTGCTCGCCTCTACCTGGAACACCCAGCTCGTGGAGGAGGTCGGAGAGGCCATCGGCGAGGAAGTGAAGGAATATGGTGCCGACGTGCTGTTGGCTCCTGCCCTGAACATCATGCGTAACCCCCTCTGCGGACGTAACTTCGAGTATTATTCCGAGGATCCCGTGGTGGCTGGTAAGACCGCTGGTGCCTATATCACCGGTGTCCAGAAGAACGACGTGGGTACGAGCATCAAGCACTTCGCCGCCAACAACCAGGAGACGAACCGCATGAACAACGATGCCCGCATCTCCCAGCGTGCCCTCCGTGAGATCTATCTCAAGGGTTTCGAGATTGCCATCAAGGAGAGCAAGCCTTGGACGGTGATGACCTCTTATAATTATATCAATGGTGTCTACTCTTCTGAGAGCAAGGACCTCGTACAGACCATCCTCCGCGATGAGTGGGGCTATGAGGGAACCGTGATGACCGACTGGTTTGGTGGTAAGGACGGTGCTGCCCAGATGTGGGCTGGCAACGACATGTTGCAGCCTGGTAAGGCCGAGCAGTTCGACTCTATCGTTGCTGGTGTGAAGAGCGGCAAACTCGCTGAGGCCGACCTCGACCGCAACGTGGCCCGCATCCTCAACCTCATCGAGAAGAGTCCCCGTTATCAGGGATATCCCTTCTCCAACAAGCCCGACCTCAAGGCACATGCTGAGGTAACCCGTCAGTCTGCTGCCGAGGGTATGGTGCTGATGAAGAACGAGAAGGCTCTCCCCTTCGCTGAGGCCGTGAAGAACGTCGCCCTCTATGGCAACACCTCATACGATTTCATCGCCGGTGGTACTGGTTCCGGTAACGTGAACCACGCCTACGTCGTCTCTCTGCTCGACGGTCTGAAGAATGGTGGCTACATCGTCTCTGAGGAGCTGAAGACTACCTACGAGACCTATATCGCCGACGCCAAGAAGGCTGCTGAACTTGCTGCCGAGGAGGCTGCCAAGAAGGATCCGAAGACCGCTATGCTCGTGAAGTTCCTGCCCCAGCCTCTGCCCGCAGAGAAACTCTTCACCGCTGACGAGCTTACGGCTCAGGCCGAAAAGGCTGATGTCGCTGTGATCACTCTCGGACGTCTCTCTGGTGAGTTCCTCGACCGTAATGTCGCCAACTTCAACCTCAGTCCCTCTGAGCGTTCACTCATCGAACAGGTGTGCGACGTCTATCACAAGGCTGGCAAGCAGGTGGTGGTGCTGCTGAATATCGGTGGCGTCATCGAGACAGCATCCTGGAAAGACCTGCCCGATGCTATCCTCTGCGCCTGGCAGGCAGGACAGGAGGGTGGTAACTCCGTCGTCGACGTGCTGAGCGGCAAGCAGTCGCCCTCTGGTAAGTTCACGATGACATGGCCTGTCCGCTTCACCGATGCCTACTCTTCCAAGAACTTCCCCATCGATCAGGATCCCCGCATCGACATGATGAACCAGGGACAGAAGGGTAATGTCCGCACTGTCGACTATACCGAGTACGAGGAAGACATCTATGTCGGCTATCGTTACTTCGATTCGTTCGAGGTGCCCGTTTCCTATCCCTTTGGTTACGGTCTGAGCTACACCACCTTCGAATATGCTGATGCCAAGATCAGCGAGCAGGGCGATGCCTATGAGGTCACCGTTACTGTTAAGAATAGCGGCGACCGCGAGGGCAAGGAAGTCGTAGAGCTCTACGTCGCTGCGCCTGACTCAAAGGCAGCCAACAAGCCCGTGAAAGAACTCAAGGCCTTCGCCAAGACGAAGAACCTGAAGCCCGGTGAGAGCGAGACCATCAAGCTCAACGTGAAGGCTGCAGACCTCGCCTCGTTCGACGAAACCGCCTCTGCATGGGTGGTCGCCGAGGGTGAATACCAGTTCCTCGTAGGTGCCTCTTCTGCTGACATCAAGGCCACACTGCCTGCTGCCGTCAAGGCTAGCACTGTCAAGGCCAACGATGTCCTGAAACCCCAAACCCCGCTGAACCTTCTGAAGCGTTAATCCTTTCCCCTCCAACAATTACACTAATCCCCTGCTTGTTTGAGCGGGGGATTAGTGTTGTTTGTAAAAAATAGAAGAATTTTTTTGCGGTTTTAAATTTTCTTCGTACTTTTGCAGCGAAATAAGACAAACTTTTTGCTGTTTCACTAAAAAAGACCTGTATGAATAAGATCGCTCGTGTGTTGTTCCTGACACTCCTGCTGATGGCAACAGGAGCCTCTCACCATTGGGCAGGAGAGCAGTTGCCCCCGAAGCTCCAGTCTATCACCGATGAAGCCTATCATGCGTATAGTGCGCGAGATACGGAAAACTTTTTCGAGACTATACAGCGGATCAAGACTGCCACCGAGTTCTCCGAATATCAGGAGACCTACTACCGGGCCTGTAGCTACGAGGCCATCTATATGTTCGAGTACGTCGATCGTCAGAAAGGCGTTGAGTTGTCTCATGCCATCTATCATCACGCCAAGGAGAACAAGAGCAACATCGGCATGTACTTCGCCACCTTTACCTTAGGCACCATTCGTGAACAGTCTGGCAATATGGGACTGGCCGAGAAGAGTTTCCATCAGGCACTGAAACTGAAGGAGCAATACCTGACCGATGAGAGTGCAGCCCCCTGTTACTTAGGTCTTTGTGAGACAGCCCTCCACAGGAAGGACTACGAGGAGGTGAAGGAGTATGCCCGCAAGGCGCTCGACGAGCCTGGTATCATTCCCATGAACCAGATCACGGCTTGGTCGTATAAATGTCTGGCCCGCTATAATGAGGGCGACAGCCTCGGTTTCGAGGAGGCCTATAAGGAGCGTGCCCAGCTGATTGCCGAGTTCGGAGGGCAGGGCGGACTCTTCGGCGAACTCATCAATGTCTATCAGGCAAAGAACCGCAAACAGTGGCAGTTGGCCCTGCAGCGTGCTGACAAGCTGATCCACCAGCAGAACAAATGTGCCCAGAAGGCCTCTATCTACGAACACATGGGTGACTTGAAACAGGCTCTCTACTGGCAGAAGCAGACCCGTGCGGTCATCGACTCCATCCAGTCGTCGGAGGCCCGTTCGCAGACGAACGAGTTCGATGCCGAGCTCTCCCTCACCTACGCTGAGAACGATGTGAAGGAGATGAAGCTGGCAAGGGATCATGTGATGCTCACGGCAGGTGGTGTCGTTGCGGCTCTCGTCATCGCCTTCCTCGCCCTCTACGGTTATCGCAGCAACAAGCATAACAAGCACATGAAGGCGACCAACAGCAAATTGCAGGCGGCCTACGACCAGCTGGAGGAGACCACGAAGGCCAAGGAGCGCATCGAGAGTGAACTCCGCATCGCCCGTGAAATCCAGAGGCGTATGCTCCCTCACGTCTTCCCCCGTCGCAGAGATGTGGATATCTATGCGATGATGACGCCTGCGAAAGAGGTGGGTGGCGACCTCTACGGCTATGCCCTTATCGACGATCTGCTCTACTTCTGCGTGGGCGACGTCAGCGGTAAGGGTGTGCCCGCAGCGCTCTTCATGGCTGAGGTGACACGTATGTTCCGTACGCTGGTGGATGGCCGTCTCCAACCGGAAGCCATCGCCAACCGCCTGAACCACGCATTAGCTGAGGACAACGATCAGGGTATGTTCGTTACGATGTTCATCGGACTCATCAACCTCAAGTCGGGTCACATGGAGTTCTGCAACGCAGGCCATAATCCCCCGCTGCTCGACGGCGAGTATATGAAGATGGAGGCTAACGCACCCATCGGCTTGTGGCCGGAAGTGGACTTCACGGGTGAGGAGGTGGCCGATATGCACGGCAGGACGCTCTTCGTCTATACCGATGGTATCAACGAGGCCGAGAACATCCATAAGGAGCAGTTTGGCGAAGATCGTCTGCGCGCATTGTTGCAGAAGGATTGGGGCGATGCCCGCCAGACCTCAGAGTCCATCCACCGTGCCGTCGAGGAGTTTGTCGGCGATGCCGAACCCTCCGACGATCTCACGAAGATGTGTATCAAGATGAGGTAATTACTGCTTTTCCGTCATATACTTCCAGTATCTACGGGGCATGTCCTGCAATTGCTTGCGGGGATTCATGCGCTCCTTGATGCAGATAGCCTTGAAATAAGTCCGCCACAGATCCTGCAACAGCTGGTCGTCGCTGCTCAGGATGTCCTCATTGAGTTTGCCGTTCTCTAAGTTGAAGGGAACGGCTGCTTCATTCTCAAACGTGATGCGTATGGGCTTAGTGTGCCCATCATAATAGAAGCCGTAATGCCTCTTGGCATCATATATCAGCCAAGGCTGATCATTGAATCGGTCGCTGAAATGATCCGTAATCAGTGGCAGCACATTATGATCGGGAGCCACAACAGCAAGATACGTGCCGTCCTTCGCCTTCTGGAAGCGGATGAACTGTTTCATCCTCAACTGCTCATGCAGCACCCTCCTGGCGATATTCGTCACGTTGAGCACATCGGGGTCTGCAAAGTTCCGCGAAATACTGGTTGTTGGGGATTTGCAATCTCCAGCGGGTTGCTGGAACACCTTAAATATATAATGGAACAGCGGTGTGTTCAGTTCCCTCAGTTCCGACAGCCAACTGACGGATAACAGTTTCAGCGCCTCGCGATCCAGCCGCTTCTCCAGTCCTATCCACACCCTTTGCGCTTTCTCCTCGTCAGTCGTCACCTGATAGGTCAGCTCACAGAACAACGGTAGCGCGTCGCCACTCTTCAGCAACTCCTCTGGCTGCTCCTTCAGGGCATACGCGTCGAACACCGCCGTCAGCAGCCCGTCCATCGTCCCGTCAAACACATATACCGTCATTTTCTTGTTATCAAGAATTTAAGAATTTGAGAATTTTGCCACTCTGAAACGCTTGGTGTAACCATTTCCCCTCCTGAGTAGGAGGGGTTAGGGGTGGTCTGATCCGCCTCAGACTCTGCCTCAGAACCTGCCACTGCTCAGACCCCCTCTGACTCCCCCTACTCAGGGGGAGAAACAACCGCGCAGCAATTCTCAAATTCTTTGCAGAGCAAAGCGGCAAAGCCGAGCGCTCTAATTCTTGATAAATAAACTACCATCTCTCTTTGATTTAATCTTCAAAATCCAGCTTTAGCTGTAATTCCTCCGCTGCTCTCTTCTGTTGTGCTTTCGAGACCAGCATCGGCCTCAGTCTCTCTGGGTGCAGTTCGTTGATCCCGATGATCGGCGTGCCATAGGTCGAGGTCAGTTCGTGACAAGTAATAAAGTACTTCGCCTTCTTCATGACCACGCCCATCTTCTTCAGGTCATAACTCGTCAGGCGGTTGAATCTCCGTGAGTTCACGATGAGCCACGCCGACTTCGTGCCCAGTCCTGGCACCCTCAACAACTGCTCATACTCCGCCGTATTGATATCCACAGGAAACGCCTCTGGATGCCTCAGCGCCCACGCTAACTTGGGATCCACCTCGAGGTCGAGGTTCGCATGCAGGTCGTCCACGATCTCCTCCACCTTGAAATGATAGAACCTCAACAGCCAGTCTGCCTGATACAGTCTGTTCTCTCGCACCAACGGCGGCTGCTTCAATATCGGCAGTCGTGGATCGTACGTGTTCACGCTGACGTAGCCCGAATAATACACCCGTCGCATCGTGGGTTGGCCATAGAGCATCGACGACATCGTGAGGATGTCCTTGTCGCTCTCCTTCGTGGCGCCCACGATCATCTGCGTCGACTGTCCAGCAGGCACGAATCGTGGTGCATGGCGGTATTTCTTTCGGTCCTCCTTATTCTCCAACACCCCCTGCTGAATCAGTTTCATCGGCTGGAATACGCTCTTGTGGTCCTTCTCCGGCGCCAGCAGTTTCAGCGACTCCTCCTTGGGAATCTCGATGTTCACGCTCATACGGTCGGCATAGCGTCCGGCTTCGTTGAGCAGTTCCTGCGAACAGCCCGGGATACTCTTCAGGTGGATATAGCCGTTGAAGCGATGCACGGTTCTTAAATCCCTTGCGATGGCCGTCAGCCGTTCCATCGTATAGTCTGGATTGCGCACCACGCCGCTCGACAGGAAGAGTCCCTCGATATAGTTCCTGCGGTAGAACTCCATCGTGATATCCTCTAACTCGCTGACGCTCAGCGTCGCCCGCTTGATGTCGTTCGAACGGCGGTTGATGCAGTAGGCGCAGTCGTACATACAATAGTTCGTCAGCATCACCTTCAGCAGCGAGATACATCTTCCGTCGTCTGCAAACGAGTGGCAGATGCCCACGCCTCCCACCGTTGAGCCCACCATCCCCTGCTTGCCCTTGCGCACGGTACCGCTCGACGAGCACGACACATCGTACTTCGCCGACTCCGCGAGTATCCGCAGTTTCTCCATGGTCTTTTCCGTCAGCATATCGGGTACAGCGTCACGCGACTGTTTGCCATGAGTCTTGTACTATTTGGCAACGGAAGGTCCTGAAACCTGTTGAATGCCAAGGATTTCCAAATGTACGGGTCCCATCAGGCCGGAGGGGATGAGGGTTCCCATATTCTGCGAGAGGCTCTTGACACCATAGAACGCTACGGGGGTGAAACTATGGCCCTCAACACCAGGCTGGCCGTCGCCGATGAGACGGTTCACCCAAGTATTCACCACCTTCACTTCGATGGTATTCTTACCGGGTTTCAACTGTCCCTCGAAGTTCACCTTGTACGGAGCCTTCCACAGGAAGTCTACATGTTCGCCATTGATGAAGACATCGGCCATCTGACCCACTTCTCCCAGATCGATAGACAGACCTGCAGGCAGGTTGACCTTCGGTCGAGCCTGCTCACGCTCGGCAGAGTTGATGCGAGCATCAATCTGCTCTTGCTCAATCGCAGCCTTCTTGGGCAGTGTGAAAGTGTTTTGATAGGTAGCGGTGCCGGAGAAATACTTCACGTCAGGTTCGTCAGACTCCGTGAGAGGGGAGAGCGTCTGCCATGTCCGGATGCCCTCAGGAGCGTCCTGACCTTCGAAGGAAACAGTCCACGGGCCGTCGAGGGCCACTTCGCCGGCGGGCTTCAGCGGTGCGGGTTCTGCCAGAGGCGCGGCAACAGGATCGGCCACGATAAACAAGGCATCATCGGCTCCCAGATGCAACTTGCCATTATGCAGTGCACCATAAACAGGCTTGCCGTTGACGGGATTCATCACGGTGAGGGTGCCCTTGGCATCGCGGAGCACAATGTCTGTATCCACTTCCTTGCCACTGAAGTTGCGCACCCAGTAGATATTCCGTTCACCGTCCACGCGGTGTACAAAGCGTAAGCCAGGGATGGAACTCTGGAAGTCAGGAGCCACGCCGGAGTGCTGCAGACCCTCGGCCACGCTGCCAGTCCATACATTCGTTCGACCTGTATGCCAGATGTCGGTTTTCAGATGTTCGAACTCCTTGGCATTGTCACGGCGCCCTGCCAAACTCACAGGCTCCTTGCCAATGAGGAATACGCCTTCAGAGACCAATTGATGCAGTTTCCGAAGCACTTCTATACTCATGTTCTGCGTGTGTTCTCCCAGAGCGATGACCTTATAATCCTTAGCTGCGATACAATTCAATAACGCGTGCGGACTACAGAAATCATAGTTATAGGTGTCAGGCACATCGGGTAAGGCTTTGCCGTATGCCGAGGCAATGTTGGTATCCTCGCCATAGTACCAGAGCACATCGGCCACATTGCGGCCCGCCTGCAGATAGTAGCTGCTGCGGGCCAGATAGTCCAGCCAGTACTTGGCATACTCTGCCCACGTCTCGTGGCGACTGAACCACTGACCGAAGATCAGGAGACCCAGACCAGGACGGAAGTCGTCGGAGGGCTGGTGAGCACTCTCGTGGATAAAGAAGCGGTTGAGTCCGCTCATCAGGGCCACGTCGGCCACTTCCTTCAGGTTGCCGGGATACCAAGTGTAGGCACCGCCCAGCATACCGTTAGTGGTGAAACTCTCGCCCGCCACGATGTTCTGTCCGTAGATATGGGCGGTCGATGCCGATTCGCGGATGTCGGCCTGATAGGCGACGCTCTCTGCTGCATCTACCGTCCAGATGGCAGCCATCGGCACTGTGGCAGAGCGCTTGGGGTCCATACCGTCGCCCACGAAGGTGCGAGCATTCTCATGACTCTCCGTGTAGCGGCCCTTCATCCCGTATTCGTGGAGGATGTCGTTCACGCGGTCATAGTTGGCGGCAAAGAGCTCGCCAATGGTTTCTCGCCAGTCGAAGAGGAAGTCCTCGGTGGCCTTGGAAGAACCAATCACCTCTCCAGCGAGGGCAGGCATCCAGGGGCGCAGGTCATAGCCTCTGGCCGTCTTGAAGGCCTGTTCCATCTTGGGCGTCCAAGTCATCTGCTGAGCCTCGTAACTATCGATCATCAGATACTGTATGCCGCGGGCTCCTAACAGCCCTCCGGCAGCATCCTTATACAGATCCAGATAGGTATGGAAATAGCGGTTCCAGGCATCCGCATCCAGTTTGTCCACCTCCAGACCGGTGGCTTCTGGCGGAGCGGGGTGGTTCTGTTTGCCCGTGAGGGAAGCACCAAAGCGGTAGATGCGCCACTTGCCAGCGGGAGCTTTCCAGGTAAGGACACCATCTTTCACTTTGTCAGTCAGGTCGATGGTCTCCTGCACTGGGTCGTCCGTAGTCGGTGTGGGGAGTGCCAGCAGGTCTCCTGGTGAGGCGAAACCAGCCTTCTCCTCGGCGTGGTTCACCTTGTACACCGTATTCAACCTCCACTCGTGGATGGGGGTGCCGGTGGGTATCACCACTTGGGCGCCATAGTAGATCAGACTGTAGTCTGGCTTGGGGTTGATCACCGTCAGGCGGAAGTACTTGGCGGTAGTCTCGGGGATATCTACAGTAATCTGTGCCAGATTGGAAGAAGGCACACGGATCACTTCCGTCCAGGTCGTGCCGTCCTGACTGCACAGGAACGTATTGTCGTAGGTACGATCGGCATCAAACTGTCCTTGCTCCTGTCCACCCACTAAGGTGAAAGAGCGGATGGTCACGGGCTTGGGGAAGTTGTATTGGATCCAGGCGTGGGTGCCTTCTTTGTTGAGCGCCAGTTCTGGACCGTCGTTGATGTCGCCGTTGGTGAGCTGCTCCACGGTGAAGTCGCCACCGCTGGAAGTGATGGTGGCGCCGAGCTCCTGCATGCTCTTTTCTGCCTCCGGCACCCGCACAGCCACCACGGCAATGTCCTGATACCACTGGGGGATCTTTTCGAACACGGGGGCATATATGCCAGCACTCACATTCTGGAAGCGGCCGACGGTCTTATACGGCTCGGGCAGCGTCAGTGTCTGGTTCTTGCCGTTGCCGTTCACTTCCAGCGTGCGCCAGGTTAGTTTCTTCATCGCATCAGCGGGCTCCACCCAAGGGCCTCCGGTGCTGCTCCATCCTGGCGCAGAAGCAATGCCCACCTCCATGCCCAACGAATCTGCCAGATGGATGGCGTAGGCAAAGTTCTCCTTCCAGGCCTCGCTCAGATACGGTGTCTGCGGCACCACGGGCGGCAGACCCTGCATCATCGAACCTCCGGCATCAAACTGGTGAAAACCGGCAATGCCGATACGGTTCATCCATTCCAAGTCTTTCCGGATGCCGTCCTTGGATGTATTACCATTGATCCAATGCCACCACACATAAGGACGAGCCTCTTTAGGCGGATTCTCGAAACGCTGGTCTTGAGCACCAGCCGTGCTGCACAATAATGCGCCAGCCACTATCAACACTTTACAACAATTCATAAGCAACACAATTTCAATTTGGGTGTAAAGATACGAAAAATATCTGAATGATTGTTCTTTTTACCCTAAAATTAAGAATAAATATGAAATAGCGCAAGTCAACTATGAGTCATTAAGATGCCAAGTCATGGTGTTGGAGATGCATCAAAAATGATGTTGTGCTGATTTTGTGCCAAGACCTCCCGTCGCCTCGGAAATGCCTGTGTTTATCGGTGTTTCAGCACGGGAGGTCTTGTCTGGAGACCTCCCTTAAACCTCCTATAGACCTCCTGTCACCTCTCCCTTGGCATAAAAGTTTTAGTTAAAACGTAAAATAATCAAGAAGACATTTGCCTATCTGCCAGAAATTTTGTACCTTTGCAACCTGAAAAAACACGCTGTGAAAAGCGCGTAATATTGCTACAGATGACTGCCCAAAGGAGCAGAGATTAACGTTTCTGATATTATATTGCTATGGTGAAAAATGAACTAATGGCTGTCGAGACTCCAGGAGCCTCGCAGCAGGGAACGCTCGCCATCGAGCTGTTCCTCATGGAGAACTACCGCTTCCGCAGAAACATCCTCAAC
>Ga0265298_10001043_pt1 | contig 40947 bp, 79 predicted proteins | sample AusTroGonzalo_MG_3_FD_193486 | JGI IMG/M metagenome (GOLD analysis project Ga0265298, IMG submission 193486) | Bovine rumen microbial communities from tropical cattle in Woodstock, Queensland, Australia - Gonzalo_01 | ecosystem: Host-associated > Mammals > Digestive system > Stomach > Rumen ... | reverse complement strand
CATATGTAACGTATAATTGCAATAGTTTTTTATAACTTTTTTTATTTTTTTTATGAAGCGTCGGGGGCAAACCCGACATTATATATATTTATATCATTATCATTATCATTATCATTATCATTATCATTATCAGGGTTTTTTTGCTTTCGTTTGCTTTCGTTTGCTTTCGTTTGCTTTTTCGAAAAACCATTTGGTTTTCAAAAAAACCATTTGCTTTTTTTGCTTTTTGTTTCTATACACTATATGTAGTATTTGTTATTGACTATATACGCGCTATGTGGTATACTACGTTTAGAGGTGATTAAACAATGAATAACATACAGGCACTACGCAAACAAAAAGGACTTTCGCAATCCCAGTTTTCTAAGCTATCGGGCATTAACTACCGCTCACTACAGAAATATGAGATTACACCAAACGCGGACTTGTCGAATATTAAGGTTAGCGTTATACTAAAGTTATGCAACGCTTTGAATTGTTCAGTGGGCGCGTTGCTGGAGTCCAACGAAGCGTCCGAATACGACGCAAGCCATTAAGTTTTCCTCATACGATAGTTATAAATACCCCCATCTCTACAAAACCCATTGAACACTAAAAAGGGAAGCCCAATTAAGGACTTCCCCTTTTTACGCTTTTAAACGCCGTATAAACGCGTCATATAGCCGAGGGTTAGTTATACTCAATGCGTCCATCAAATCGTCTAAAATGGGCGCTAAATCGTCTACAGGCATATTTTTCGCCTTGCGCCAAAACTCGGAATCGCTTTCATACTTGTTCCCGTTGCTATATGAATAACTTTGTTCAATGAACTTATCGGGATTTCCGTATAGTTCATTTCTTATCGTATACAGCGCCGCCAGCTTAATACAAGTGTTCATTGTAGGGTTTTTAACCCCTTGACACTCCGCAATCGCTTCTTGTAAATCGTGTTCCGTAATCAAAGGGCGCACCCCCTAGCTACATCATTTCCATTTTGTTTACAAGGCGTTCAATTTCCTTGCGTGTCTGTTCATTTGGCGCTTTGTCCATGAGTTCCTTTAGTTCTTCCACTAAATCGTCGCCGCGTGAATATCCGTCGTTACGATATGAACGATAACGCCCGTCGCGTGTTCTTGGCCTGTTTCTATCCCTTGCCATTACATATCCGCCGTATCCGTCGCGCTCATATGACGCGTTACTGTATTCTTCGCCCATCATGGCGTCCGATGTTAGTAAATTTTTCTTTAAATGTGCCAGCGTGTCAGCATACTGCATTTCACTCATTGACAGTTTACCATCTTTATCTGCTTTGCGCTCCAGTTCTTCCAACTGTTCGCACACATAATCTATTAACTTGTGCATGTATTACCCTCCTTCTATGCGATTCTTGTTACTACAAGGTTTGCATTCTGTACGTTTATCGCTGTTGGCGTATCTGCCGCTGTCGCTCCCTCACTGACGTTTTCAACCGACACAGTGAAGCAACAACCTTTCGGAACTGTGATTATTGCCGTGCTGGTTACATTGAAATATTCGTCTACAGCGGCGGGCGTTACTATGGCCTTGCTTGTCTGTATAGGTTCGCCGCCTATACTCAATGCAATAGCGATAGCACCCACTGTTCCATCTGTAGGAACTGCGATATTGCCGTTGAATGTCACTTGATAACGTGCAAAACAACCGCATGGATTATTTACGATACCTCGGAGAGTAAGAATGCCCGAGCCTTCCCGATGATAAACATAACCTTTTGTACACGGAATAGACGCGTTCAATAATACATTCTGATTTGGCTGTACTTCCTGTATTGGATTGTATACATACTCTGCCATAGTATCACCGCCTTACATTCCGCAACCACAATTAGTTCCACATGGATTTGTGCAACAATTTGGATTTGCTACAACGTAGGCTGGGCGTGGAGTCGGAAGCACATACTGTTCAACCTCATTTGCAAGCGCCCTCTGTCCCGCCTGTATGAGTGATGTCTGTACGTCCTGTGAAGCCTGTCCGCGTGCATAAAGGAGTTCCTGTCTAAGCTGATTGATAGTATCATTCTTAGCGTCAATCTTATCAGCGCAAAGCTGGTCAAGAATACGCTGTGTACTTGCTGTCTGCGCCGCGATAATGTCACGCACGCCGTCACTTAATGCCGCTCTGTCAGCACAATTTTCTGTTGCTACTGTGTATTTAAGGTCTGCTGTCGCCGCCCTATTTTCACAGCAACACTGAGCAAGCTGTGTCTGTATTGCGTTCATACCCTGTGTACTTGCTGTCTGCGCCGCAAAACTGCGCTCAAGGTCTGCAAGCTGATTTCCATATAACTGAGTCGAAATGGCGTTCTGTGCGCCGCTTATAGCCGCGTTTACACCACCAAAACCGCTACAAAGCTGTGTTGAAATACCCTGTACTCCATCACGGATAGATGTTATATTGTCATTTAACATCTGATTCTGAAATCCCTCACTGGTAATCTGTGACTGATTCATCCACGGATAAAGCACACCGCCGTTTGCCCCGTTTCCATAACCACCATTGTTAAATCCGCCAGCAAACAAAAGAATGAGCAGTATAATCCACCATCCATTATCGCCGCCAAATCCACCAAATCCGCCACCATTGTTTAGCGGAGCAACTGGCATAATCATGTTATTGCCTTCATCTGTTAATGCCATTGTTAAATCCTCCTTTAACTTTTTAAGGTTAGTGACTATTACTTTAATAGCCAGCATTATATTAAAAATCTGCGCGCTGATTTAATATAATTCATTTGTTAATTTACAATTTAATTTTTATAAAACTGCTTAAACACTGGATTATCTCGCATTTTCATAGCTTCGTTTATCTGCGATTGAGATATTTTACCTTGATTTAATAAGTTCTGTATAATCTTTTGCGGGTTATTCATTATGTCCTTTGGTACACCCAAATCTGCCAGTATTTCCGCTGGGTTTGAACGTAATTTGCTATACAAGGTCATGGCCTGTCTAATATCAATCATCTTTTACGACCTCCTTTTTAACCTTTTTGGCTTTTAATTCCTCTATTTCTTTTTTAAGCCCCTCGATTTGTGCCGTAATCGCTTCAAATTCGTCTTGTTTAACATAACATGATAAATCTATAGCCTTGTTTGCTTCATCGCCTGTATGGGCGTTTCCTTGCGTTGCAGTGCTATCTTCTTTTACAAGCCTGTATTTCTCAAACTGCGGAAGGTCAAGCTGGCTAAAGCCCATTGTCTTTGTGTATATGTACGGCGCTGTTTCATCCTTAAATGTAATGCTCGTTCCAGCCGCTATCGGATATTCCCGCGCTTCCTGTTCGCCCCTTATACATACAAAGCCGCCGTTCTGTATCTGCATTTGCTGTTGCGCTGGCTGTTGTATTGGCTGTTGTGTCTGTTGATAATTTTGTGGATAACCTTGAAAATTTTGCTGATAACCTTGTGGAAAGTAAAATTGATTTGGATATGCCATGTTTTAACGCCTCCAATAATATATCGGGATTTCGTGACCGCTATCCCATGAATCATAATAATCGCCGTTTACTACTGTCACGACGTGCCCGCTCATGCCTACAACAAACAGGCCGCGCGGATTATCCCTACAGAAATCTATTAAAGAATAACAATCGGGGCATGTATTTGGTATTGTTTCCCGTACAAAGCCGTTATCGTGCAACACAGCCCCCCAAACAGCATTTGATGACGGCATATCGCACATATCAAAGCCTTTCGCTACTATACGCGCATATGCCTGTTCCCAGCTTATATCTAATGCTTTACTAACCGCCCTTATAGCGCAATCACCAACTCGAGCGCCTTTTGGCGACGGATTGTATTTAATCCACATATACACATCACCCTTAAACCCAATATACAACAAAAAAAGCACCATCAAAATGAATTGAAAGTGCTTTTTTCGTGTATCTTAAAAGGAGACTACAGAAACGAAATTAGTTCTTTTTCGCCTTTGTATATTATCGTTTTAACGTGCCTTACGGATAAATCAAATTCCTCCGCTATCTGTTCATACTTAATACCATCTATTAACCGCCTTTTCAGTATCGCTCTATCTCTTTCACTGTGGATTGTTTCGTCAATCAGTGCTATCATTTGGCTGTTCGTGTATTCAATCACGATTTAACTTTAATCCGCCCTGTTCCATGACACATATTACATTTACGATAACCACTATTTCCACCAGTTCGCCGTGTCTTTTTCTTAGTCGTTACTGTTTGTCTTATTTTCGTTGCCATAGTTAATCACCCCGCTATTGTTTAACAATGCGTCGCCTTCGTCAACTTCCGCTTCTTGCGTTATTGTCGTTGTCGTCTTGTCAAACTGCGCTTCGTACCAAAAGAACCCACAAATGAACACTGAAAAGATAACTGTAAAGCATACGCATATGATTATTACCATATTTCGCAAATGCTTTATAATCTCGGCTTGCGATTTATTTATGTCGAGTAAAAGGCGATTAAAGGAATCATTCTCCATCGAAATACCTCCTTTTAACCTAACAGTTTTATACATTTAACTGAACAGTAATTGCCTGTACAGTTTTTTCCTGTCTTTGTACGCCAAAAGATACGCAACGCCCGCTTTGTATCATCATCCCATTTACCTGTTAACTTTGCTGGACAGTCGTTTATAACCAATTTAACCTGTAACCAAAGGATTTTCTTTTTTACTGATAACGGGGTTATAGGTTTTGTCGGCGTTACAATCTTGAAATCGTTACTTTGATAAAAATACTGCGGTAATGTATATTTGTTTATCAATTCTACCGCGCTTCCATATGCGTCAAGCTGAAAATGAGGTCTATCGGGGCTTATCCAATCGCCACCACATGTCATTCCCATGTTACGGCCTATGCTTATCGCTTTATCCCAAAATGCTTTCCCATCGAATGTTGCTGGGTCGGGATATGGATTATCCTTTACATTTTGGCATATGTCAAACGCAAGTCCCCAATTATGATGTGAATATGGGAATATAACGCTTGTAGTTCCATTCTTAAAGCACGCGTTCTGCTCTTCCTTTGTGCGCATACAATCCGTTATTTTTACGTTTAAGCCAGCCGCTTTGCACTTAACTACATATGCTTCACCCAGCATTTTTTCCAACGGATGAAGCTGGTTAATATCCCTACTCATTGTCGTCTACCTCGGGAAGCCCCTTAATGCTCCATAACAGCGATAATATACCAGCCAATACTGAAGCACTCGCTACATGTACCCAATTAACTTCGCTGATTAAAACCGCTGTCGTTAACATGCCAGCCGCTGTTTCTGCTACTGTCTTTAACGCCCTTATGCCAGCCGCTTTAAACCATTTACCATAGTCCATATTATCGCCTCCTAGTTTAAAAAATAGGGGTTTTTTACATGGTTATCCCCGCCCATGATAAGGAGTATCTATGAAAAACATAAGATTTACTCAATAGGAAGGTGAGGATTCGAACCCCACAGATGAACACACGTTAATCTCCGTGGCTTTTGCAACAAGTGACGTCACCCCTTGCGCCTGTGTTCAAGCACGTTGTCTATCACCGCTTATCTTCCTACCGAAATTATAACACACCTTGCGTATAATTGCAACTGTTATCTTTTTGCTAAAAATCCGTGTAATTCGTCTTTGACTTTTTCCAAGTCTTTGCTTATGGGTTTTCCCTCGGTTAAACAATACTGTATTTCAAATTCTATCAAAGCAAGCACGGATTTTAACACTATCTCGTTTGCTATATCTTGTTCGCGGAAATTATCATTTCCCTTTTTTAAGGAAATGTCAACTTCGCCACGCCATGCTTCCAAAACTGTTACACGCTTTTCCATTGTGTCACGCGGTTTGTTTATGAACTTTACAATGCCATAAAGCATAGTACAGAGCGTTCCAAACGAGATAAAAAGGCTGAATATCATTGCTATGTATTGAATTGTCTGCATATAACCTCCCGTCGGGTTATACCCTACTATTCGCTAAATCTTGTGTCAATCATGGCAACCAGCGAATTATATTCGCCGTCGGTCAGTCTGCCCTTTTCGTGCTGTTCGTCTATCATTTCGACGAACATTTCCTCGGTATAGTCGTTTTTGTAGTTTAAAATAAGTCGCTTGTAAAGATTATAAACTGCTGTACTCATGGCGCTACCTCCTTTATACCATTGTTAATATTTCTGCTATAACCTCGTCCTGTTCTTCCTGTGTTTCTTCCAGTGTGGTTAAACGCTCGTCGGTTGTTGGAGCTGGGTTATAGTTTGCTTCGATGATTTCCTTGTCGGCTTCGATTTCATCCGCTGTCTTTTCAACAACTTCGCCCTCGTACTTATACAGGTAAACAACGCCGTCGAGATAATCTTCTTTATACGCGCCGTCAAAGTAATTTCCTTGACAATGTGCGTACTTATCGCCGTTTCCCTCGTCTATCTGTATATAGCCTGTAGGCGCTGTGTCTGTAAGTATGCCGCCTGTAATGTCGGTAATATTATTATTGTCGTCGATTAAAGCAAATACTTTAAAGATTGTAAGCTCTTCCATGATTTTTGTACCTCCTTAATTAAAGTTCTGCCGATAATATTATTATAGCACCCGTTTGCATAGCAACTCTTACACACTCACCCGACGTTAGCCCCGTTGTGGTAAATGTAAAACTCATGATTTGCTCTGTACCCGTATACGCTACATTTGTAACTGTTGGTTCAGAACCATCTGCCTTAACAATAAAAAATGTTCCTGATGTTGAAAGGGTTGGCGTTATTCTCATTGGAATCTCAGAAATATAAACCATTCGTGCTTCTGTAGTTCCCTTTGCTTGAGCAAGTCCAAATGGTGTATTATTTGTGCCTGCACTAAATACTTTTAAATACTTCTGACACTTTAACAGTTCTTCTGTATAGTTTGGCGCCGTGTCATATGCAAGTGTTGATAATGAGCCAAGTTCAAGCTTCATGCCTGTTATGGTAACGCTTGTCTGAGAATAATTATAGTAGTTAATAATGAGCAAAGGAGCGCTGGTGGTATTATAATGAAATTCATTATTATCTCCTACATCTTCCGAAGCGTTTGCTTGAAGCGTAAATGAGTATGCAACGATATTTCCATTTACAATTGCACTTACAGTAACTTCCTTGCCTATCAATTCAGTACAATCTTCTATCTTTTGACAGATAACTCCGCTTGTACCATGACTTCCATCCCACGCAAAAGTTATCTGTCCGTCACTTACGACACCTTCCGCTCTGCTTGCTTGCCACATATCACAAAGATTTGTAATGCTGTTGCCAACGGAATACGAAGAAATAGCCCTTTGATTTACTGTAAAGAATGGATTTAAGAAATAGTTTCTGTTGCTATACTTCCTCGGCTGTACGTTTTCCCATTCATCCGTAGTATCGTTATACTGCGGTATATCGCCATCCTGTAAACTGCTAAAGTTTACGTCTGTAAGCTGGGAAAATTCACTTGCTCCGCCTCCGCCACCGCTGACGTTCTGTTCTGTGCCGTTTATTATTTTCTTAATCATGCGCTCACCTCCTTAATAGATTTCTGCGTCAAACGCTATCTGAGCCGCTCCGCCGCTTGCATATAACCAGCTAACAGCACCAACTGTAAGCGACGTTCCTGTACACTTAATAATTAAAGAATCTTTTGACGAAGCCCCAGCCAATGATAGCGTTACAACTTTACTTGTGCTTGAAATATAAAGTCTAAAAGCACCTGTCGTAGTCATCGTTGGGGTTATTCTCATTTGTACTGGAGGAATTATATTTACCCATGCTTCTGTTGATGATTCCACAATAGCAAATCCATAAAAAGCATACTGCGATGCAAAATCAATTACTTTAAAGTACCTCTGACACCTTAACAGCTCGTCAGTGTAATTCGGAGCAACATCAAGCGCAAGTGTTGACGCCGTTCCCACTTCCAGTTTTACCGCACGGATTGCAATACTCTTATTTGCTTTAATTTTGATGTTGAAAGTATCTAATGCGTTAAAGTAAACGTCGTAATCGTCAGAGGTCACAAATATCTGTTTAGTTCCATTAGTCCTTGTAATCGTACCACTCACGATAGTTCCATCTGAAAACATCATTGAAGCTGTAAGAACACAGCCATCAAGGTCTGCTACATTTTCTATATTCTGCAACCAAAATACGCCATCACTTGTCGGCGCGGTTAATGTAAGAACACCATCAACAAGCGACCATGAACCACTGGTATCATGTTCATATGCTGTTTTCCAACGGTCAAGAGTGTAATGTACTAAGAAGTCACTTCCACTTGTTACACCTCTCTGATTAACAGTAAACCATGGATTGTCAAGCAAGTTTCTATTACTTGTTTGTGCGCCCATTCCAGCTACTACTTCGTCGATTGCGTCCTGTACGTTTGTTGCCGAAAGTCCACTTGATGTATTATCGTAGCTTGTGCCAGCCGCTGTTCCACTTCCGCCGCCCGCTGTTTCGGGAATGTATATTACTGTTCCTTCGTCAAGTGTTGGAACAGCAATGTTTGTTCCGATTGTCAGCGTATCGCCAATTGATATATCGTCGATAACCTCGTATGTTGTGTCGTTATAGTACAGATATGTTCCTGTAGCATGTGCGCTTTCCGCTGGCGATACATCGGGAAATGCTATTACAGACGCGTCAGCAACATTACCAGCCACAAAGCAACTATTAACGGCGTCCCATACTATCGCCTGTTTATCCTGTATGGTTGTAAAGTCAATATCTACGTCTGCCAAGTCATCAATGCTAAAGGAACTGTCAACGCCCCTTGTAAGCAACTGCCAATAGGTTGTATTTGTTGGCGCTACACCTACTGTCGGCGGTTTTAACTTACAAATATAGCTACTTCCGTCAAGTTCGACAACGTTTAAAGTGTCATACTGTACTGTCGCGTCATATGTACCTTTTAGCGTTATCAAAATAATTCCGTATGATACAGCCATTCTTTATCCCTCCTTTATACGGCAATTTCCGAGCAAAATTCGCCCGTTGTTCGGTCTATGAAAAATCTTATACCCTGTGCCGCTGTGTCGCTCATAAGCTCACCTGTAGCAAGGTCAATATAAAACTGCGGAATGTGGATATTTGCCACCTGTTCGGCATATCTCGCCCAATATTCCGAGTTATTGTTGTGCTGTTCTGCTGAACTATCAACTGGCGTTCCATTGATTTTGCCAACCGCCCACGCTTCGGCTTGTTCTTCACTGTTCTTTGCGTTTGTTTCACTTAATCCAGCATTTACCTCGCTTGCCGCCGCGTTTGTTTCGCTTGTTCCAGCGTTTTCAGCGTACAATTTCGCGTAGTTATTATACTGCGGGTCGTCCTGTGTTACTGGCACGCCGCCTTTTGTACCAACTGCCCATGCTTCGGAATCATTTACTGAACCACGGATTGAAGCCGCTGACGCTTCGGACTCTAACGCATATGTTTTAGCATTGTTATTATATCGCGGGTCGTCCTGTGGAACGGGTTCGCCGTCAATCTCACCTACTGCCCACGCTTCTGCGTCGTCTGCGTCTTTGCCTGTCTTTATAGCGTCTGCCGCTGTACTTAAAACCGCACGCCTAACCTCTGCCATAGCTTCGGGCAAGGTCTGTATTTCGGGAATATCGGTTTCTGAAACGATAATATCATCTTTCAGCGCCGCTGGCTCAACTACTAACACAAAGTTTGCCGTAGCAAGCTGTTCGTTCTTGTCGGGGTCTTCCTCGTTTAATACGATTATAACCAGTTCCGTTACTGTTTCGCCTTCAAATACTGTCATCTGCTGGGTTAAATCGGCATAAACAACATTGTCGCTGAAACTCAAATGCTCATACTGGAAGCCCGTATTGTCTTTTTTTGTACCCTGTATGACTACGTTTGCACCTTCGGGAACATTGAAAGGCGTTGAACCATCATACAGGCTGATTTCCAGTTTACGCGAACCAAAATCGTACTGACTGACATTAAGCCTCGGCATTACCCCGCTCGGTATCAGATTGACCTTCAATTTCTGCGTTATCAACGTTTGTCACCTCCTTTAGCTTTTGCGCGTAAAGTGTTTCCAAATCGTGATGTAAATCTCGAATGACGTACACTTTACAATCTAACGGCAATAATGATTGATTTAATACATTTATAAGCGCGTTTTTTAATTCGTCCATGTTTGCTCCTTAATAACCAAGATAATGTATAGTAGTGTACGAACTTTCGCCAATCATAACAGATTGAGATTTAAGGGTTAGTGTAGTGGCTCCAACTTTAATATTTCCCAAGGCCCATAGTTCGCCTAAAAATACACTGTTTCCGCTAACACTTAATGACCCTCCAAATGTTACTGTGGAACTACTCGAAGACACGTTAATATATGTACTGGATATACTAACAGTACCAGCGTCGGATGATGAAATGAACTGCCCCGCGTTTACTGCTCCACCGCTAATTTCAACTGTTCCATATTGACCCGTTTGTATCAATGTGCTACCAGTTATTTGAACGCCAAATATTGTTCCACCGCTTATACTTGCACCTGTTATAGTGCTACCCGATGTCAGCGAACCTTTAAGTGTTACATTACCACTTGCGTCAAGCTGAAAGTTTGTGCTGTTTACTACAAGCCTATTTCCACTTATAGTAACTTGTCCGCTTTCCAAACTGATTTCGGAACTTACTGTGCCTTTACTTACTTTCAGCACTATTTGGTCGTCCAGTACATCAATCCTTGCCACGGCGTCTTTTGTTGCTTCCGTCTGCTGTGCGACTTGCGTTGTCAAACTATACGCCTTGTCGCCTACTTCAATCTCATTATAGCGCTCAAGCAAACAATCGTAAACTGTTTTTATAACCTTCGCTTTAGTGCTGACTCCAAGCTGTTCAAAGATTATTGTTACTGTATCGCACAAGTTAACATGTTCCAACGGCGCTATGTCATTGTATTCTTCGGTCTGCGCCAAATCCACAAAGGATATTTTAAAGTTTATGTTTGGAATATTAACATACGAATGATTGCTTAATGCCGTTGCGCCCGCCGCTGTTACTTCCGCCTTTGTCGGCGTTGTGCTTGCGTCAAAATCGGAACTTACGTCAATTGTTTCTATGGCGTCATACGCCAAATCCGATGTTACTTTGGTTATATCGCCAATGATTAAATCGGTCTGATTTTTCCAATACGGCAATACACCTGTTATAGTGTCGGACAGGTCTTTTTCCTGTTCAAAATCGGTTATGTTCTTGCCATATCGGATAGTAACGTCATTATCGACGCCCCTTGCATTAAGCAAATACACGTTAAAGTTATCCCATTTAAACTCGCCGCCGTATAACTCCAAAATGCTTTTACTATCTCCACCTAAAACTGTCTTTGCACTCTTTGGCGTTCCCAAAGTAAACACAGCCGCGTTTGTTTTATCAGTGCTAAATGTAAACGGATTTGTAGTCATAGAATGGCTCTTTACCCCAGCAATCGCGCCCGATACATTCTGTGCTGTAAACGGCTCAACGGGGATAAATCTAAGCATATAACTTATATGTTCCGCCCGTACTGTTACAATGCCATTTATGGGCTGTTCAATCCTGTAAATTCTAAACGCCTGTGGATTTTGATTGTCGCTGGGCTTTGCCAAGATTATGTTGCTTTGCATAATCTCGGTATAGTGTATTCCCGTCATGGGATATTCCATAACAAGTTCAAAACTGCCGTTGCGTTCCTCGGTCACCACGCACGAAATCGCGTCGGTCAATGCACCCAATCCATACGAACTAAAATCCGTTGCCGCCTTATCAAATAATACTGGAATCATAAGATAAACCACCTCGGTTCTATTTCAAGTTTTGTACCTGTAAATGATATCTCGTTCTCGCCAGCTTTTAAAACTGGAAATGTTCCCGCGATTTTACTGTTTAAATTTGACGAACCTTTGTAAGCGTTTAACATCTCGCAATCAATATCAACATAGTCCGAAATATTACTTATAACTAATATTTGGTCGCCGACTGTGAGTGTTCCGTTGCCATATGCCCTTATAAGCGGCTTTGCGTCAAATGATGTCGGGTTAAATATCGTTCCGCTTGTTTCAACCTCTATCACTTCTTCGCCACTCTTTAAATATCGCTGTGGCTTGCAGTTAAACGTAACCTCAAACCCCGCCGCGTCATACCCGTGTAAGTTTGGTTCAATGGCGTCTTTGAATACGGCAATCCTAAATTCTGCTGGATGAAATGTATCTTCCAGCCTTTTATATCCGCGCTGGGATTTCATAAATGATACAAAATCTTTATAGTTTACAGCCAAATCCTTGTATATGAGCGCTTTATAAACTATATCGACGTTTGAAAAACGCCCGTTATCCAGCGTTAAATCGCCATCACGCCCCGCCACGGATAACATTGTTACATCACGCGACGGGGTTCTATATGAGCCATAACCGCTACAATAAATATGAAAGTCAAGGGAAGACCGCTCGTTATATACAAATTGATTTTCTACCATGATGAAGTCCTCCTTTTAACCTCTGCACCGAGTTTCTGACTAACCAATTCGGCTAGTTCGTTTACATCCTGTCCTTCAGCGCCGTAAATGTTCATATTGATATTTACTGTGCCACCACCAGCGCCCGCAACCTGTAAATTAGCGGTTGGCGCTTCAATCAAATTTTCAAAATCAAACGCGTCCGCAACGGCACGCTGTAACATAGCTTCGTTGTCTTTTATGCCCTTGATGAATAAATCCATCATATCGGGCGCGTAAGTATGGAAATCTGACAAAGGGCCTTGTTCGGGTTCTGAAAAGCCAAGAAAACTCTTGATTTTGTCGCCTGTTTCGGAAAGCGTTGATTTAAGACTATCCCACTTTGCCTTGATTCCGTCGGTAAAGTTAGTGATTAAATCCTTGCCCCAGTTCTTTGCGTCTTCGAGTTTCTTTGTCAATCCCGCTTTTACCTGTTCGATTATATCGCGTCCCCAGTTCCGCAAATCGTTGAATTTCTTTGTAACGCCTTCGCCGAACTTTGATATAACCTTTCCGCCTACTTCAAATATCTTTGCAAAGCCCTCAACAATGCCACGAACCAGCGTTCCAATAAGTTCAAGCGCCGCACTTGCCAAACGTGGCGCGGCTTTTATAATGGCTGTAACAAGATTTCCAACGATAACTGGCGCTTTTTCTATCAGCTTTGGAACTGCGTTTACAAGTCCCTCCGCTAACGCTATGATTATCTCAACTGCCGCCTCTATCAAGGTTACAAGTGTGTCGGGGTCTGTCAGCGCGTCTACAATGGCAAAGACTAAATCAATCGCCGCTGTAGTCAACGTGTCAACGTTCTCAACCAAGAAATCCGCCAGCGATTTTATAATATCTACCGCGCTGTTTACTAAATCGGGGAGACTTTCAGTTATTCCTGTAATCAAGGTCTGAATGATTTCCAAACCAGCACTTAACAGGCTAGGCGCGTATGTTGTCACGGCGTCTACAATCGTACTTAATAATTCCTCACCAACTGTAAACAGCTGTGGAAGATTGTTTATGATTGATTCCACGATGGATGGAAGTATTGTACTGCCAACCTCAACTACACGCCCAAAGCCTTCTGTTATGTTGGTAACAAGTAAATCAATGCCCTCGCCTATCTGCTCGTCTGCGCCTTCTTCGCCCGCTAACAGTTTTGTAAAGCCTTCCGTAAGGTTATTGAGCGATGGTAACATATCGGACATTATTTTGTTCTTTATGCCACCAAATGCCGTCTGTAAATCTTGCATGTTGTCTTGAAACTGTGCTGACGCCTTAACAGCTTCGTCACTCATTACGCCGCCCAGTTCATGCACACGCTGGCGCATTTTTTCTGTGTCTTCAGCACTGGTATTAAGCAAAGCGCCTAATTCCGTCGCGCCACGCCCTAACAGTTTACCAGCCAAATATGTTCGCTCGGTATCGTCTTCAACTTCCTGTAATGCCGCTATGGTCGCTTCGAATATATCTTGCTGTGACATTTCCGCAAGCTGTTCTTGTGACAATCCCAGCTTTTCAAATGCTTCGTTGCCTGTTTCAACGGCGTTTGCAAGGGTTTTCATGCTGGCTTGCATACTTTCAATACTTGTTCCGCTATGCTGTAAAACCGCGTCCCATTCTTGATATGCTTCGGCGGTTAAACCCATTTTCTGCGACATTTTATCAATGTTATCGCCATATGAAGCAACCTCGCCAGCACCTTTAATCATGCTTGTGGTTACAGCCGTTGCCGCCGTGCCTATTGCCCCGATTGCAACCGCTCCAACCTTTCCCGCTGTCTTTAAACCAGCGCCTATCTTTGACGCAAAACTTGACGCCTTTTCCGATGATTCGTCAAGCCCCTCGTCGTATTCGCTTTTATCAAGGGTTAATTTCGCGAATAAATCTAGTACGTTCATTCATTCACCCCCTTTTTTAATCCGTTTATGATTCTATTCTTTATGCCAGCCGCTTCTTCCTCAATGTCCTCTATTGGCTTTTGTGGCTTGATTAAGTCAATCCACCGAGAATTGAGTGTTACGCGCCCGCTGGCGTTTATGTATGCCCGTAGTGCGTCCGTTACATAGATACAATAGGATTTCTTTTCTTCCTCTTCAGAAAAAGCGGATATGCAATGGTCAATCACATATCCGCTTCCATAAAGTTCTAAAAGGTCAAGGCGAATAGTTTCACTTAATTTAAAATATCGCTCTGCCCCCATTGTATCAATGAGCCAAAAAAATCTATTACGTCCTTATCGTTTAATATCTCGGCTATCGCCCTCAGATAATCCGTGACTTTGTAATTGTCCGCGTCTTTTGGCTCGATAAAACAAACCAGCGCCAGCACTTCGAGCGTTTCTTCGGGATATTTTTCCAAAATCGCGTCGAGTATCTTTGAAAGATTTTCCCGCGCGGCCTTGTTTCGCGCTTCCCTGTTCTTTTTGATTATTTTTTCCTTTTCCTCTTCCGACATATCATCAGTGACTTTTGTTGGCTTTGGAATGTTCTTGCGTATATCAAGAATTTTTGTGTCCTTTAACCAGCGTTCAACTGATTTACGGATTTTATTGGTCTGTACTAAAAATTCGCTCGGCTTGCATGACGCCAGTGTTTTCATTTTTTATTCCTCCAAACAGATTAAACCCGACAGGTCGTAAGTCTGCGTCACAGTATTAGTTCCATCGGTTGAAACAACTTTGAACTTCTGCGCGTTCTTATTGGTAATCTTAAATACGCCGTTCTTATCGGGGTCGTCTATGATTTCTACAAGACCGCTTCCCTCTGACGGGTCAAGTCCTACAAGAACTGATGTTGCGCTTGCGTCAAGGTCGCTAAACTTCAGTGCAAGGAAGTTTCCAGCGCCCCAGTGGTCGGCAATCGCGCCGCTATCAAGATAATTAAGTGTACCTGTGATAGTTCCGCCCTTTACCTTTACATCGTCGCCCTGTATCTCTGCAACCAGTGTTCCAAACATTTCAACGTCTTGTGCTTCGGGTCTTACTGTAACTCTATTAAGCGCTTCGCCGTCATAACTGTAAAACTCCATTGGGATTACGTCCTGTGCATTGATTGATACATGGCCTGTAATCTCAATAGCAACCTGTCCTTTGCCGTTCTTTGTGGTCTGTAAGCTAAATCCGCCTGTTGAAAGCGCGTTCATAAGTCTGATAGCAACAAAGCCGCCATTCGCTTTATCACCAACCCACCACAAATCAGCAAAATCAGTCATCTTTATATCACGACGTGGCACAACCTTGTTTCCCACAATGTCAGCCGCACCAAGCGCCATATGAATAAGTTCAACCGATGTTCCAAGGCCTGTTGTTGCAATTTTACAGTCCCAACCATCAAGATGTTTAAACTCCATCATGTTGTTTGGTACGTTATCAACGTCCTCGCCAAAATCGCTATATGTTGGAACACATGTTGGATTGATTCCGCCTGTTGTGGCTGTGATTATATCCTCATCCTGTACGTCGGGATTTTCGGGGTCAAAGAAATTCAAAAGAATACCAGCGTCAAGCTGTAACGCGTCAAATGTATTCTCGGGAATTTTAGTGAACTTTCCCATGCTTTACACCTCCCTTTTTAATTTGTCAAAAATTCCATTTCTACGGCTATTCGTATGCGCCGTATATCTTTATCGTTTGGGTCGTTCATGCGTGTGGCATAATTGGCAAATGGCGTTCTGACTTTGATATACCCGCCGTCTATCTTTACCTGTCGATTTAAACCAATTTTCATCTGATTGGCTTTTTTGCTTATCTCAGCCCATGACCCGCCCTTATACCATAAGGAAGCCGACACAAGCATTGAACCGCCCAAACTGCCATCGACAGCTTCATATGTAATATACGGCATTTCGGCTTTATCATCTACAGTGTTTTCGTCATATGCCTTTATCCCAAACGAGTTCCATAAATAATCTTGTCCTTGCCAGTTATCCATCAATAGCCACCCCCAAGACAAATTCTTCCGCCGTGCTCTGCCGCATGTTTAAAGCCGCGGATGCTGGCGTTAAATTGTCGTCGCCGTCCGATGTAACCCTAAATATCTTTCCGTCGCGTACACGCTGGAATATGTCGTGATATTCAAGGATTGTTGCCTTCTTTGTGGTTATCGTATACAGCCCTGTAACGCCTTGCTTTTCTGCAACGCGTGCTTCAAGTGAGGAATTATACACTATTGCCGCATTAAACTCCGCGCCTAATGTATAATGGTCTATAAAGCCGCCGTATCCGTCAGCTTCCTTTGTTTTGTTTATATATACGCATGTTTCCATAGCGTCGTCTAATAAACTCATATCTTCCTCCACTGGTCTAAACGGCTCGCAAATACGCTTTTCCAATCGCCAGCCGCGTAATTTCCGCTTGCACTTGCGCCTTTGCTGTAACTATAACCACCAAATGATTCGCTTTGATATGGCGACATGGCGACGCTATCCGCGCCGCCGTTCTTGTCGCTCCATATCTGTATGTCATTGGAAAGGGTAACTATCTCTTTCGGTATAGCAAGACTCCAAACAGCGCCGCTAAAAAATTCATCTTTTAAGCCCTCTATTCCGTCCTTGCTATACTGGTAAACACCATCGTTTAATATTGAGCCAATTATACGGATATACTGGCCTTCAAGCAATTTGTCGTTGAAGTCCTTGTTTCCCGTGAGCTTGCCGTCCTCTATTGCAAAGAAGCCGATGTATTTCTCACGTTCAAACCAGTTTCTCAAATACCCGCAAATCTCAGTCAACATATTACTTCTCCTTTTTGCCGCCCTTTTTCGGCTTGTTTACTGGCTTTGCAACAACTACGCTCATATTATGCCTCGCTTTCTACTGTCAAGCCGCTAAGGTCATAATACTGGATGTTCTTGTGTCCAGCATTGTCGCTCTGTACAACTTTGAACTTCTGAACGTCCTTATTGGTAATCTTTGCGATTCCATTCTTATCAGGGTCATTGATGATTTCAACAAGACCTGTTCCCTCTGATGGCTCAAGTCCAACGAGAACGGAAGTAGCCTTTGCGTCAATATTGCTAACCTTGAATGCAAGGAAATTACCAGCGCCCCAGTAATCAACAATTTCGCCAGCTTCGTCAAAATACTTTAATGTACCTGTAACTTTGCCGTCCTTTATGGTTACATCAGTCTGTAAGTCTGCTACAGACGCGCCAAAGATGGTTGTTCCCCCACTCTCCGCGCCAAGAGTGAGGTCAGCTAAAAATTATCGTCTACCGATACGACAGCAATACCATTAAGATATTCAGCCCAAAGAGTCATTCCCATGATTGCGAAGCTCTCGCCTACTGCTGTTCCATAGTTTCCGTTTGCATGGAAGCCGATAAGGTTTGTCTCACCATCTACTGTATACTGAAGACCTAACTTTGCGAAATCGCTGTCTGCTGGGTCAATGTAATACAGGTCGATGTTCTCAACAGGTGTTGCGATAACCTTACCCTGTGGAATATCGGGCTCACTAAGAAGGAACAGTGTGCTGTAACCCATGAAGTCCTTAACGTACTGAAGACCGAAAGCGGTCTGTACTGTGATATTTGCCGCTCCGATATACTTGTAAACATCAAGAACATTTACAAAACCAACGATGTCGGTTACTGTTCTACGCATTTTATTGAACTCGTCAATAACGTTTGCCTTTGCCATAGCAAGTGCCATCTGCCAGCTTGCTTCTGCGCTGGTTGTTGTACCAGTCTTAAGGAATGTGTAAAATCTTGTAAGAACGCCAAGCTGGAGTTCATTAAGGAATGCGTCGTCTGTCTTTTCAACGGCAACCTGTGCGCCGTACTTATTAACAGCTTCAATTGAAACAGCCTTTGCGTACTTTTCAATTGTTACGTCCTCAAATGCTACTTCCTCAACGTTTGTTGTGCTATATGGAATCTGCTGTCCCTCGCCAACGCTTCCACTTTCAAGTGAACATGTAGCGTTATAAGCCACCAGCTTTGTTCCAAGTGTTTTTCTGATAGGTCTTGAAATACCTAAAATCGCTCTAAGAGCGTCCCAGTTCTTTGCAAAACGTGATACAAAGTCCTGTTCGCGCACTGTTACGTCAATGTTTTCTACTTTTGTAAGTGACATTATTCAGTACCTCCTTCTGTCAGATACTTTTTCCAAGCGGCCTGTCGCTCGGCTGTATCTGTTATTTTCATTATTTCCTCTTTTGTTAGGGATTTGCCCCCGTCATTCTTTGGCGGCTTTTCTACGTCTGCACCCTTTTTGCCGTCTGTAGGGATATGGTCGCCCCATTCTTCCTTGATTGATTTAAGAACATCCTTTGCTGTGGTTATCTTGCCCTTTTCGTCAAGTTCCAGCGCGTCAATATCGCTGTATTTGATGATTTTAGCAAAGTGCCTTTCGGGTACGCCCGCGTCTTTTAGGATTTCCTTGAACGCCATTTCTTTTGCGTCGCGTACTGCCTTGTTTTCAACTTCGGTCTTATACGCGTCAAATTCGGCTTTGAGTTTGTCGTAGTCCTTGTCGCTGTTCTTTGCGACTTCCGCTTTTAAGTCCTCCAATTCCTTGCGTACTTTCGCAAGTGCTTCGGAGTCTTTTTTATACTTTTCGTAATCGTCCATTTTATCTTTCAGCCCATTTACTGTGTCAGTATGTGCCGCGATAATCTCGTCAATTACGTCTGCTTCAATTCCTTTAGAAGCTAAAAATTTCCTTGTAAGCATATTTGCTCCTTTCCTTGTGCGCGTTTCCTTGCGCCGTGCAAATAGGTTTCCCCACCTTTTAGTATACACAATTTTATAAATTTTGCAATAGTTAAATCTACGCTTAACTTTGTAGTACGCTGTTTATGATTTCGGCGATTTCCTTTGTGTTTCGCTCAACGGCGTTTTTCAAGAATCGGTTCGGTTTCATGCCCCTTGTGACATGCCAATTACCCTTGTTGTCTTGATAAACCCACGGCGTCTGTCTGCCGTTACCACTTGCCGCATATATACCCGTGCCCTCATGCACATAGACGCCATATTCTACGTTAGTTCCAATATATACACTGTCTTCTTCGGGCGCTACAATGTGCGTTATGCTGTTACGCAAATTGCCTGTGTCTATTCGGCGCGGGTCGTTGTTTAGTTCTTCCATCGCTTCGCCTTCAACATGCAATCCAGCTTCTTCAAGCGCAAGTGCTATCTTATTATTAAGTTCTTCTTTAACTTTTGCTGTGTTGTCGGTGACTTCAACCTTCATTTGTGCCCCCTTTTCCACTCGTCGTATGTCATGCCCTCTATAGTGCTATCGTGATGTTTATATGCGTTTCTCGAAACGTTTTTTATCACTGTTCGCATACTACAACGGCAGTTATACACTTCGGCTGGTTCTCCGTCGGGGTCTGCTGGATACATTAAGCCGTTTGCAAAGGCTTCGTCAATCGGTATCTGCTGGTAATCAAGTTCCCTGTGTGTATCACGCGTTCTGCTGTCGTGTGTTGCAAGCCACATCTTCTCTTGCTCGATTCCCATTTCTTCACCGCGTTTAAATGCGTCCAACCGCCCACCATTCTGCGCCCCTGTAACCATTGTCCGCGCGTTTCGTACTGCGCTGTTATAATTCTTTTCGCCTACGTCAACCGCTACACGTTTAGCAAGTTTATCAATGCTTTCGCCTTGTAAAAGCCCTTGTATTAACGCCGATTGAAGCGATTGCTGATTATACCTTTGCACTTCGCCGCGCCTTATCCTTGCTAATAGCTTTTCACTGGGCTTTGGCAACAAATCGGGGTTTTTCTTTATCAGCCTGTTAACGCTATTTCGGTTATACATGACAAAATTAGTGTTAATCGCCGCGGCTTGTTCCATCTGAAATGTAGCATAATTGAAATTTACTGCATATATTTCGGGCATATATCCGTTTACGATATTACGCGCGATTTTATCCGCGTTTGTCATATCGTTTGCCAATTCCACCCGTAGATTGTCCCAGCGCTCACCGATTGCTATATGTCTGACGCGCCATTGTTTATACTCGCGCTCGGTTATCGCCCCGCTTTGTACTTTGGCATACATCAGTTTATCTTCCTTTACGAATTTGTTCATGTAATCGTTTAATTTGCCCTGTACCTCGTTAGCGGCTTTTTGATATTCCTTGCGCAATTCACGTTCAAGGCGTTTTAATTCCTTTTCGGTTTCATTATAGCCCGCGTCATTTAACATGCTTTATTCCTCCGCTGGCTGTTCGCCTTCCTCGGTTTCCTCGGTTTCTTCCTCTGTCGGTTCGTTAAAACGCGCTATGCTTTCCGCTTCTTTGTCTTCAATCATCTGCTCTGCTTTGTCGCCATCGCCTAACAGGGTTAAAACCTTTGTTGTTACATATTCATCGGTTAAATGTGTTGCCGCCTGTAATACTGTTCCGACTTCTTCCTGTACATTTACCACATATGAACGTGTAAAGCTGGCTGTGTTTTCAACGCCAGCAACCGCCATTATGTTTTTAAGGAAGTCCAAAATCTGATATTCGAAATCGTCTGCTTTTTCATCCATTGGAGCATACGCCGCCTTGATTTCTGTTGCTGTTGCATTATGGCTTGATAAATCCTCGGTATTAAGCGCCATATAATCGCGGTAAAGGTCTTTTTCAATCCTGTCTAACAGCGTGTCGCGTGCCGTTGATGGTATTTCTACTGTCTTCGCTTCTACGTCCTGTCCATCCATTGGAGCGGCGGCGTGTGTTAGCTTCAAGCGGTCAAGGAATTTAACCAAGTCCTCGTCATCCATTCCGCCAGCACCTTTTATAAGCCAATATACTTGCGCGCTGTCAAGGTCATTAGCATATCCGTTCTTGATAAGGTCGTACTCGTCTATGCCCTCGCGAATGCCTAAAATCTCGCTTTCGTGTTCCTCGTTTCCCCATAACGGCACAATAGGAAATGACGGGTAGTTTTCGCCGTCGCGTATTTCAATCCCGTCAACCTCGCTCACGGATACGTTTACTATATATGACTGCTTTTCTTTGAGTATTTCGCCTTCCAGTTTCTGCCCGTTTTCTTTTCTGTTCCATGCGTACTCAGTATATCCGTCTTCCTCATACAAGGTCGCGCGTAATGGTTTGTTTGTATCAATCTGCCACCAGCGGATTCCAGCCCTTAACGCCCCTGTGTTTTCGTCAAACAGCGGCACAAATTCCGTAATCTTAAATACGTCCAACTTATCCAAGTTCCAAAAGCCAAACGATACAGCACCGATTAACGATTGTTTTGCCGCCTTTTTTAACGCACTATCAAAGTTATCGTCAAATCCCTTGTTGCTTTCGTCCTTTTCCCATGTAACGCCATTACCCAGCAAGAATGATACCTGTTGTGTTACAAACTTCTTGAAAAAGCCGCTTGCTACTTTGTGATTTGGAGAATACTTATCAATCACCTGTTGGCCTTTGATTGTGGTTATCATCTTTTCATACTGCTTAATAGTAGTGTTCTGCTTGCGGAAATATGCGTCTGCTATTACAGCCGTTTTGTATAAATCACTTGATTTATGTTCGTTTATGGCTTGTAATACAAACGCCATCTTGTTGTCTTCATTTGCTAAAAGGTCTTGATAGGTCTTAATAACAATCACTCCTTTCGTAGCGCCATATATAACCACCAGCGGATTTTCGCTTGCCGTTACATACTTCGCCGATGTTTCCTTTGTTTATTTTTAATTCTTGCGACGCTTGTGTCATATAATCCCATTCTTTTATAAACATTCCGTCTTTTGTATATTGATATACTTTTTTTGCAAAATGATGATTAACACCGCTCTTCGCTTCGCTAATGCGCCTTTTATGTTCTTCTGTAAAAATTTTGTTTTTTTGGTATTCGCTTATTTTTTTACGAGCTTCTATTGATTGCTTACAATTAAGCATTCCGCCAACATCGCCACCCTTAGTATGATTATAGCCTTTTTGCGGGCATGTAGAATCATATACTTTAATCAAATCAATATGATATGTTTTCCTTTACCCGTAAAGCATTGATTGATATTCTTTATCCGACTTTCCCCACATAGCACGGATTGTACTTGCTAAACTGTCGGGAGCGTCGTCATGTTCCGCGTCTTCGTTATAATCGCATATCTGCTCTATATATTCGGGGTCTGTGCCGTTCACGAATACAACGTTGTTCCATTCGCCCTTTAAATACGTTGTTATCTTTAGGAATTTGTTCATATCTTCGTGATATTCCATCGTGCGCTCGCCTTTACGCCTTAAATCCTTTGCAAGATAACCTTTATCGCCGTTATCCTCACAACGTATTTTGCCAGCATTAAATTTTTTGCGTAAAGCTATGATTTCGTCCTCACAATAATCAACGTGCTTGTGCCACATCTTCCCAAGAACATAATACGTCCCGTCTATCTTTTTGGCAATAGTAAACGCTGTATAATCCTCTCCGCCGTATGCCGCGTCCACATGACAATATTTTGCTTGTTCAATGAGTGCTGGGTCTGCCCCTGTTTTCGGATTGGTAAATATAACATCTTCTGCCGCGATATGTCGCAGTTCATAATTTGCCGCAAACAATGACGGCAACATAGCGGATTTCTTTTCAAGTATACGTTCATCGTCCATTATGCCCGTATGGTAAACGTCATATCTGTACGCCTTTGGCATTATAGAAAAACAATCATCCTTATGCCACGGCGTACCTGTGTTATATATCCGCCCGCCCTCGTTTATAAGGTTGTTCAACTCTTGATATATCAGCTTTGTACGCTCACGCTCCGCCTTGCTGGTTCTGTCGTCAATGTTTACTATATCATCGGTAAATATGCGCTCGAAGTGTTTACCTGTTAATGAACTGTGTGTACCCATGCCAGTTAATTGCGCCGTTCCTCTTATGTCATCAGCAAGGTTTGTTGTTATTTCCGTTGCGCTCTGCGTGATTAAAACGACAGGAACACCCCATATTGCGCGGGATAGTTCCTGTGTCAGTTCATGCTGTAATATTTTGGTTGTCTGCTTTATAACCTCTTTAACGTCGGTATCGGTTTTTCGCATAAACAACGTCTTGTCATTTGGATATTTAATCATAATGTCAGCCAGCGCCACGGAAACACATGTGGTTTTATAACTGTTTCTGTGTGCCTGTAGTGTTCGGTCACCCGTTCCGTCTACCATGTCTTTAATCCACATGTTATGCAACGCCCCCAGCTTATCAAAGCCGATTTCGTTCCCGAAATTACTCGGTATCTGCGTCAAAATCTGTAAGGCCTGTTCCCTCGTTAGGTTGTAACTTGTTAATAAGTTCATTAACGCTCGCCCTCGTTTCGTCGCTTATAGGCTTTATCTGTGCTTCCACTTTATCAGTCTGCCCTAAATACTGTTTGCCTAGCCATATTGCCATTGCTGGGCTTTTCTCCGCCATTCTAAACTGTGTTCTACGCAAAGATATTTTCCCGTCCTGTGAAAACTTTTTATATGTGTGGGAAAAACCTTCGCCGTATTCCCTCTTGCACCATGAGTCTAATGTCTTATGGTCGATTCCAAAGAAGCCGCACATTTCTTCTTGCGTACATAGCATTTCGCATAATTTCTCGAAAATTTCTTTTTTCAATTCCTTACGCGGTCTGCCCCCTTTGTTCTTAGTCGCCATCGCTCCTCGCCCCTTTCTTTAGGCTTTCGCTTAATATCATTGGAGCACAATTGCCCCAGCTTACTCTGTGATGTAACCTCCTGTCGTTGTTTCCCATTGTTCCAACCTTTACACATGAAGGTTCTGCAATCACACTATAAAAACTCTTTATATATGTTCCGTTCTCTAAATAGAAATCTGTCAGCCCTCCTTCGTTGCTTTGTGTTATTCCTTGATTCACCGATAACATTGAGATTGAAAACACTCTTTCGCCCCTCATGTTCTTTGTGACGTACATGTTTACATCTTCGTTTATTGAACCAATAAACTGCAATGGTCTGTCTGTTTTGCATACATAACAGTTCATGGCCTTTCGTGCTAAGCCCTTATAAATATATCCGCCCTCTGCTCCGCCGATATAATCCCCAGCCTGTGAAAAGCATACTGTTGTTGCGTTGCTTGCCTCTAAAAATTCTATAAGGGCATTTAATACCCCGTCCATATCCTTAATTTTATAGGATTTTAATTTCCCGTCTTTTGGATAACGTATATTAAACTCGCTATAGTCATCGTCCAACTCGAAAAAGTAATCCCATCCAAGCCGCTTGCTTATATTATTGCATTCATTCCTTGCTGGCAATACAATGTTTGTTTTTCCGAAGTTATCCATTGTATCGCATTCTTCCAGCTTTTTCATTTTGTCGAATACAATAACGTCTTTTCCGAAATTCTCTTTGTATTTATCCAGCGTTTTGTCTAAATCATCACATACTATCTTTATCTCGCCAGTATATCCAGCCTTTTTTAACGCCTGTATTGTTTTTACGTTATCGGGTCTCCCGTGACTTAATATTAATGCACCTATCATCTTGTCCGCCCCTTAATCTTCATCTATCATATCGAGGATTTTTTGCTCTAATACAACGTATCCGTCCTCGACGGCATTGTTTATATCAATAATAACCAGTGCTGACTTTTCCATTAAACGTTGCATTTTTTCATCCGCATGTGCATAGTATTCTGCAACCATTTTATAATTAAAGACGCTATGTCTATATGCCGCCAATCTTAAAAACTGCTTTTGCTCTTCTGATAAATCCGACTTTTCTATTTCATCAATCAATGCGTCCGTTTTTTCAGTATCGCATAAATCGTTTATATCGGGGATTGTTCCCGTTGGTTCGTAATGCGGTGCTTTTATCTTTTTTGTATATTTGCTTGTGTCTAATTCATCCTCCAAACTATCGTCACCGAATATATTAAATCCGTAAAAGTTCATATCGAAGTTCGGTATATCAGTCAGTTCTAAATTCAGCATATCAATATCGAAGTCGGTATTCATAGTGAGTTTATTATGTACGAGCGTATACGCCTTTCTCTGCTCGTCTGAAAGCCTGTCTAATCTAATAATAGGAACTTTCTGTATGTCGTTCATTTCCATTACTGCCAATAAACGCCCATGTCCTTCTATAATCTCATTGTCTTTCCATACCGCTATCGGGTCATTAAAGCCAAAATCTCTTATACTCTTTTTTATCTGTTCAATTTGCTTTTCATCGTGTATCTTCGCATTGTTTACATACGGCTTTAAATCTGCCTTGCTGACATACTCAATTTGTAGCATTGTTCCTCCTTAAATTACAGCAATCATCGGGATTTGCATTAAAATGATATTTCCAGTAATTATACGCTTGTGTTTCGTCCTCGCACACTGTCATTTCCTTAAATCCCGTTATTTTGCCGATATATTCCAGTTTTTTCTTTAATGGCAAATGATTATAGCCGCCCTGTTTTACAGTGTATTCGCTATAATCAATGTCAAACCATTTCTTAATCCACGCATTAACCCGCAAAAACTCAATACAGATTTTATCTATTCCCAACCCGTTCAATATGCCAAAATCAATATACTGCGGAATAAATGGGCTTAAACGGAGCTGTACGTCATAACCTAACGCCTGTAATGTCTGTATCGCCTTTATACGCTCACTCGGTGGCGACGCTTTTTCATATCCAGCCGCTATATCATCACTTGTACTGGTTACTGTTATCTGTATATGCGCCAAATTCTTGTCTAATATGTCCAAATATTCCTGTTCGGCTATTAACGCCGATTTTGTTACTATCAGATACGGAATGCGCCGCTGATTTAATAAGCGTATGGTCTTATATGTATTTCTGTATAGTTTTTCTGCTGGTTGAAAGCAATCCGTCATTCCGCCCAATCTTACAACCTTATCACGCGATAGCTTTTTAACGGCCTTTGACAACGCGCTCAATTCTACTACGGACGGATTTTGTGGATTCCACAATCCGCGGAAATCCAAAAGGCTTTTTGCATAGCAATAACTGCAATCATGCTGACATCCACATCCATAAGTGTCAAGCCTTGTCGGATAATTACACTTGTCGCCCTCGTTGCCGCCTACTGTCTTTCCAACGCTTTTAAAATCTTTCGTGTCAATCACCTCTACAGAATATTATAGCATTTTTAACGTATATTTGCAAGCGAACGCACGTTTTGAGCATAAATAAAGCCCGTTTACTTACTGTAAACAGGCCATTTTTAACCTTTGATAACGTTCTCGGTCATATATTCGTTTTTTTTCTTTTGCCGCCTGTATCTTTTCCGCGGCTTCGTTTTCTCTACGCTTTTTCCTTACTGTAGCATAATATACTTTGTCATATGCTCGTTTTTGTTCTTTATGTTCGGCTTCGTATTTCGCCCTAATTGCTTTTCCTCTTTCAGACTCACGCCATTTACGGGCGTTCTCGCGCATTTTAAGACGTCTTTCATATCCAGCCCTACACTTTTCTGCTTGCTGTTCTATATCGCGTATTTCGTCGTCTGTGGCGTTTATAGCCATACAATCATCAAACCGACACTGTAAGCAATTGCGGTCACATTTCATCGTTTTTGTTCCTCCGTATAAATATAATCCATATAACCATCAACATTAAAGCATAACCAATTACAAATTCTAACCTCATTTAACCCTCCTTGGTATTTTAAGTATAATCTTTTCTAATAACAACGCCGCCCATTCAGGCACATAGTTATGATAGTACCTTTTCAAACAATAGCCTTCTTCATCAAATTTTGAAATACTAATCGTCCAACGCCCTTTATTCTTCATAATCAAACTCCTGTCCTGTTTCTATAACGTACCCAGTTCCGCAGTTTTTACATTCAAGTTTTTTTAATAGAACACTGCTTGGCCTAACGCTTATCCACCTAAACCCACATTTTACACAGATAACTTCTGACACAGTATGCGGTATATTCTCGTCAAAATCAATTATAACGCCCATTATATATCCTTAACCTTTTTCCATAATTCCAGCTTGTACGGATTAACGAAATCAATGTCCATTGGAAGTCCGAAAAGTGTCATTACTTCGTCCTGTTTAACAACGACTTTAGGCAATACCATATTCGTTAATGCCGTTCCCGCCAACGCACCGATTTTCCATTTATACTCCGCATTATTAAGAAATATATCCCGCTTAACGCTTCTGTGCATGGCACACGCCACCTCGTATATTTCCTTTGTTTTCATGCCGTCTACGTTCATTTATCCCTCCACGGGCTTGCATTTGCAAATCCTTCAACTAATCTCATGTCCGTTATAGCCATACGAATTGCGTCTTCAAAACAATCCGTAACATAACAAACAGCGTCCTCCGATTCCGTAATTTCATCAAGAATCATATTTAACTGTTCTATTGCTTCTATCCGTGTCATTGTTCTTCCTCTTCGGTGTGGACGCTTACCAGTACAGGAATCAACAAAAAAAATAAACATCTTACGTCCCTTGTAAAGTATAATCCAACGCAAACAGCCAGCGCCGTACTAAACCATACAGACGCATATGCCAATACAAATGACTTATTTATCATCTTTTCCACCTCTCATACTTGCACCACAGTTAGGACAGTAGTTAGGAAATTTGTATACATCGTATTCATAATCAAGCTTTATTCCTTCTGTTGCTTTGTGGCATTGGTCACATTCTGCCATACTATGGTTAAATAACTTTTGACGGGAAATCCACTTTCCATGTACTGTAGGCTTGCCGTTCCTTATCGCTCTTACAACATCATCAACAATCGGTGCTGGTAAAATTTCAAATCCCTCACCATCAACAAACCTATCAATTACAGATTTGTTATGCTCGGTTATGTCAATTACAAGTTTCATTCCTTATTCCTCACTTTCTGTTCTGTACTTGTCGATAATCTCTAAAGCACAATTTATGCCATCTCTAAAGAAACTCATTCGATTTTTAGGTAGTTTTGCACCATCTATCTCAGCTCTTATCTTGTCAAGCACCTCATTGTACGGTGGTTTGCCCCAAATACTTTCAACGGTTTCTTTAATAACTTCTTCATCATGCTTTTCAAGTGGCTTGCCGTTTCTTACCGCTTTAAGAACCATTTGGCTTGCAATACTTCCATTCTGTATATTTGCCAGAATATAGTTTTCGGGTATTTTAACTATTAACTCTATATCTGCCATATTTACTCCTCACTTTCCTGTGGCTCATATGGTTCGGGTAATGGCATCCATGCTGTTACATCTTCAAGGTCTACCCAATAGTCTGTACCAGCCTCAAAAGCCCATTCCCAACCATATTCTTTTGAATACCTTGTTTCGGGATAAACACCATCTTTTGTGGAAGCTATCACAGTCTTATTTTCTTCGGGCAACCTCTCGGTAACAGGAATCCACCTTGGCTCTTGCATCTGCTTTTCAAGTATATTCATATAATTAACCAAAAACCTACATACTTCTTGTTGAGTGCTTGTACCATCATTATCACGCATTTCGGTGATAGTTTCTTTTAGCTCTTGCCATTGTTCTTTCATTCATTCTCACCCACCTCAATCTCTTTCTCCAACTCAATCTCAAGTGTTTTCTGCATTATCCCAACCATTCTGCCGACATAAAAAGCATCTTCGCTTTTTTCGCAATCAGGCATATAACCAAAGTTTGCATAGAATACCGCTCTAAGGATTTCAGTCGCTCTTTCATCTTTCATTACTTATCACCTACCTCACCCAAGTATTTGTTGATGATGTCAGTAACAGCATTTTTCAACACTTTATCTGCCATATCCTTGCTTAATGTTATAGGGCAAGTGTCAATAGCTTCGTTTATCTCTGCCTTAACCTTTTCAATGCCCTCATAAAGACGTTTAAGCTCATAACGGCTAGTTGAACAACATAAATCACAATGATTATATTCGCCCTCTTGCCATCTGCTCAAATCCTCTTTAAGCCTTTTGTTTTCGGCTTTAAGTCCATCAATTATTATTATCTTTGTTTCTAGTTTCTCTACTCGTTTCATGTCGGAGATTGCAAAGTCAAGGGCTTCATCAAGATGCCCGCTACCATTTGAATCATATTCATCTTGAAAATTTTCTATTGCCTTCATTGCTTCTTCTCTGTTCATTCTTCCACCCCCTCTTTAATTGTTGTGCGAATCCATCTATGTTTCATTTCTTTTGGAGCAACATCATAATTGCGCTTTCGTTTGCCTGTCCACTCTTTGCCGCCGCATTCTCCACAATCTGTAAATGCGGACGCTTTAAGGCTTGCCCCATTTTCACTTGCTAATGTATATGTGATTACTCTTTCATATCCCATGGAAAAAGCCACTCTGCAAGAAGCGGAATATAATTTACTACAGGCGTTTCTTGTTCCATTTGTGCAATTCCTATATATCTCCAAAGTCTTTCCATCATCTAAATATCTCGAAATAGGTCTACCACATATAGCCACTCCCACAAGTACATCAGCGTAATAACAAGCAATCGCAAATTTACCGCCAACTGTAGGGATATTGTGCCGATGATATTCTTTTACAAAATCATTAGCTTCGTGTAAGGATATTGGTCTGATTTCAAGTCTTTCACTCAATCTTCTTCCACCCCCTCTTGTGGCTTGTACGGAGCGTTCCACCAATATGATTCAAAATGCACCCATGCTCCGTTACTTGGAAAATGCACAGATATAATATCCTCAGATATTTCCATTTTCTCCAACTTTGGGAACAACGCTTCTATCACATCACCATTAGTCATGCCCTCTGTCAGCCAATCTGTTGGAGCTGTGTTTCGTGCTTTTTCTAATTTTTCGTTTAGGCTCATTGTTTCACCCTCACAGACGGAATAGCGTTTATACATTCTATAATACTTTCGCTTGTTCTATTCCTTAATGCTTCTATGACTGCTTCCCTACTTATTTCGTCCTCGCAAGGCTCTTGTGACCTAATTTTGTCGAAGGCTTTTCTTATTTCGTCCATTTTGGTATTACAATCAACACACGGCGGAAAGTATTCTGTACCAAATCCACCGATATTAAAGTACGCTTCGCCGCATTCTTTTATGCTTTCATCTTCGCTGGGCGTTAACCCTTTTTCATCTGTCACAAAGCAAAAATCCCCGTATAAACTGCCCTCGTTAAATTGCAAGTTCAAATAAGACAATGTCTTTCCGTCTTCCGATATAAGCAAGCTATCATGTGGATTTGTGCCGTATTTCCTAACTTTTCCTGTTTGTATATCTTTAATAAACATCACCAAATATCCCCCAAATGCTTTTTAATAATGTCTAACGACGTCTGATAACCATAACATTCAGCCAGCGCAAAATCACTTCTGTCTGCTCTCTTAAATTCCTGTGCTTTTACGTCTTTAATTTCAATTATAATCTGCTCCCATGCTTCAAGGGATTTTATCGCCATATCAAACGCGGGTTTTGCTTCGTACCCAGCCAGCGTATTTTCCAGTAATTCTTTGCTATGTGTCAGTTTATTAACAGCTTCCGCAATTGTCAGCATTGATTTATAAAACCGCTCTATTTCCTCTTGTTCCGATTTGTTTAATCCATACACTTCAAAATAGCCGCATTCATAACAAATCTCAATATCAATGTCTTTATCTTTATAAAGCGTAGTCACTACGTCGCCAGCTGTGTTCGTGGTAAAATAAATACCGCTATTTGCTTCTACACGATTTGACTTTATTATCCGTTTCACAACATCTAATTTGTTTTCCATGCTTCCTCCTTATATTTCCTCAAAACATCTACCAGCGTCTGCTTCGCTCATGCCAGCCGCCATACAAGCGTTATATCTTGCAACCACACGCCAGCAAACTATCGCGCGTATTCTTCCATATTCCTTGCCTGTTACCTTGCGGCTCTTTGCAACCCATTCAAGGTTGTATGATTCCTGTCTGAGGTCTTCCAAATCATCGTAGTTCTTTATCTGCTTGCCAGCTACTTCAAACGGAAACTGTAATCTGCCTTCCTGTAAGTCGTTCTCGATAACCCAAAGTTTGTCGTGCATTGATTCAAGGTTGAAAATCCAGTCTTCTTTTACCATGTACTTACGCTCGTCTGTGCTGGCCTTTGTGTTTACTGTTACAAAAACGCCATCGCCTGTCCATGCTTTTGCAAGGTTTTCACAATATTCCTTGTCGCTGTCTTCATATGCCTTGCTCCATGCCTTTGTTGCTGGGTTCCATCTGAAGCCGTTCTCTTTGAGTGTGTCCTTAATGCTATAAGTGCGTCCTGTTAATCTTACCTCTATCATAGTATACCTCCTAAAAAATGCTTACTCTGTGCCTTTGCTTACTTTCCTGTTTCTGCGTTAACCCTCGGCGCTTGGCTCGCTTGCTAACGCTCCGCCTTTGTTGTAAGTCATTATTTATTATGGTTATACTATAACATACTTTGCGTATAATTGCAATAGTTTTTTATAACTTTTTTTATTTTTCTTCTATCATTTTGACCTTAATCTGTTCTATGCGGTCTTTTATCACCTGTGGCATACGCGCTTCTTCAAGTCTACGTTCTACAACGACATTATAAGCGCGCTGGAAGTTTGACATAACAACGCTTTCATTATATCCGTCGTCTGTCGCCCATGCGTAAAGCATTGACGGAGCGCCTACAGCCTTTTGTATGTCCGCTGGCAGTTTGTCAAACTCTTCTTGACTATGATATGCGCTGTTTCTTAACGCCCTACTAACCATCGCCCATGCTTCGCCCTCGGTCAATACTGCCAGTTCCGTCGGTTTGTGTAACATTTCTATTATCTGCGGCAAACTCGGAGCAAACGCGCTCCCGCTTGTGTTTATAAACGTATCTACTGCTTCTTCTACGACCTTATAATCATAAGCGCCTAACTGTCTTTCCCATAGATTAACCATAGCTTTCTTTTTTTCTACAGGCACAACAAAGTTCGGGAATGCTATTTCAATGATTATAAGTATCTGCTTTACTTCGTCGCGTGTCATTCTTTTTCTCCTATCCCGTACGCGGCATATCGTGTCTGTCTGCCGTAACGATTTTTTCCATATCTCCACGTCTTAACAATCTTAAAGCCTTTTTTCCTCATTTCATAAATATAAACCGCTAAACGCGTACAGCCAAAACGCTCGTATGCTTCCATGCTGGTTAATGTCCCTCCAGCAATTAAATATTCTCTTATCGCCTGTGCTTGTGTTTTCATGTTCCCCTCCTATACATTCGCCCATTCTTCAAGATAACTTTGCTCTTTACTTGCCGCGCTTGTTCCTTTTATCTGCTTTGCGTTTAAATAGCTTTCAAATTTAGTTCCAAACAGCGTTTCGGGGCGTAGATACTGATTCATCTTTGCGTCACCCAACCATTCAGCCGCCTTTGTATCAATAACGTGCTTGAAATCGTCTAATGTATATCCCTCGTTAAATCGCGCCTTTATTAACCGCTGTGTCGCCTTTGCTTTTGTTGTATACTTTGTACCGCAAGCGTCGTTCAAATAATCAATGATTTCTGCATATGGTATATTGGTTTTTTTGCTTTCCTCAAAAACCATTTGCTTTTTTTGCTTTTCTTTGCTTTCGTTTGCTTTTATTTGGTTTATGGCTTCAACGATTTCCGCCTTGCGTTCTTCTTCCTTTTTCGGTCTGCCACCTTTTAACCCAGCCGCGCGCCTTTTCTCGCATATCTGCTCATATTTGGCATTGTTCCGTTCCATATCAGCACATATAAACCGAAAAGCCATATTCACAACGCCGTCCATTTCGGGCATTTCTACACCCATCTGATAACACATCATAGCTGTAAACAGCACTCCGCGTTGTTCCATTGTTAATATCTTCAATTGCTTATACCAATCTGTATAAATGATAAATGTATTTTTCATTGTAAGCGCCGCCCCTTTCGAGGCGGCTTCCCTCCTACTTTATAGCTTCGGTCTGTGCTTCGGTAAAGAAAAAGGCTTTTTTCATAAACATACGCCCGTTTTCTTCTTCGCCTGTTTTCTCGTCCTTTTTGCCTTTGCCCTGTTTCCAAATGACAATCTGTGCAATTGCATGTTCGCCCTTTTTAACCTGTCTTCCGCGTGCTTTCCAGCTTGCGAATGTGTGTATGGCTTCGGGAAGTTCCAGCATTTTCTTTTCGCCGTTATCGTTTTCAACTTCAATAAACTGGCCTGTGCCTTTTATAACTCCGTCTTCCATAAGTTTGATACTTTCCATTAAAACTATCTGCGCGTTTGTCATATAGATACCTCCTATGTTCTATAAATACCCTGTGAACATATTATACCCTATACGACGTATATTTGCAATAGTTTTTTATAACTTTTTTTATAATTCGTGTATTCTTATGCCATGCACATATAGCATTAACTTTCGCTTTATGATATAATCCGCTGTCCTCATTCCTTTTGTGTCTTCCACCACTTGCACGCCATCGCGCATATAAACAAAATCGGCTACATATGAGCATTTTTGTTCCAGTGTCTTGCCTTTATGTATTCCTCCGCGCTTTCCAATGGTATCGGGTTCGCGCTGGGCTGGTATAAGCACAAATTCTACTTGTCTTTGTAGGTCGCTTATCATTCCCGCCTTTTCCATTATACGCAGTTCTTTATAACGGCTTGCTTCTCTTTTACTGTCAAAAGTCAAGCCGTTATAAGTCACTTTTCTGTTGTGATACTTGTTATACGAAAGGTAATTCATCTTCTAACCCATCGGGAACATTCATAAACCCGTCACTCTGTACATTATCCGACACTGTGTCCGATTTCTTTTCGCAAAATTCCATGTTGTCGATTAAAACATCTGTTGTATAAACCTTTTGTCCGTCTTTGTTTGTGTAGTTTCCTGTCTGTATGCTCCCACGGATTCCGATTTTAATACCCTTTTTCAGATATTTTTCAGCAAACTCGGCGTTTTTGCCTATCACTTTGCATGATATAAAGTCTGCTTGCTGTTCGCCTTCCTTTTTACGCCTGTCTACTGCCAATGTAAACGAGCCAAACGCTGTCCCCGTCTGCGAATATCTGATTGTCGGGTCAGCTATCAATCTACCAATCAATATTGTTACGTTCATTTTTACCTCCTATAAGTAATTTTTGCCAAATTCTGCCATGAATGTTTCGTGTGAATATTCACGCTCGAACGCCCTTTGTGCCGCCTTTTTGATAAATAAGTTCACTTTTGCCCCGTCGCGTCCGTGTACGCCTTTTGTTCCCCTGTGGCACGCTGGACACAATCCAACCACAAGGCCGAACATTTCACATTTACGTCTGAACTTGCCATATAGCGCGTGATGTCGTTCTGAAGCACGCCCGCCACATATAAAGCACACATTCATATCAGCTTGGATTATTGATTTTGTCATGTTCTGTCTCCCATAAATCCAACGCCGCCTGTACGTCTGCACTTGTCGGCGTTTCAAGTTCCATTTCGCGCATTTCTTCAATCACGCCGTCAAGTAATAAGCTAAATTCTTTTGTGTTATATGTACTGCTCCCGTAGTAACAAAGCACGTTCAATATATCGCCGCCATCGGTATATCTGCTCCCTACTACTTCGCACTCCCTGTAAATTTCTTTAAACCTCGGGAGTGCTTCGGCTGGCATTTCTACATAACAGAATTGTCCATATCTTCGCAAAAGGCGTATATATATATCCCATTTATCCGCGGCTGGGATTGCTTCTGCTATCTGTCCGATACAAGCCCATAAAAGCGCGTTTGCGTTTAAACTACGTTTATTTCGCCATTGTTTGAGGTCAACGGCGAGTTCTTTGTCTTTGTACTTTTCAAACTCGCCGATGTTACCCTCTATCATTTCAAGGCTTATTAAATAACGTCCACTCTCCGCACGGCCTATATCATTTAGTTTCGCCTTTATCTGCATTTAAACGCTCCTTGACCTTATCCCAGTTCATTACAAGGTTTGCCATCTGCTTTTCCGTAAAGTCTTTGAAACTCTTTACTTTGTACAGTGTACAAATAGCTTCAATGCTGATTCCTCTTTCATTTGCCTGTTTAACAAGGTCTTTAACATCTGCTTCGCTTATCTTTCCATCTACTGGCTTTGGCGCTACTTCGTGACATTCTGCGTCGGGGTCTTTCATTTCTTCTGTCGGTATACAGAAAACTTGGAAACAGGCATATTTAAAACCAATTGAAAGCGCTTTATTTGTTGCCTTATCGCCACTGTCCATGCCTTCGCCTATTACTGTTGCTGATATACTGCTTCCGTCCTCGGCATAAAATGTATACTTAATCTTACAAATCGAGTATATAAGCAATCCGCCTTTTGCTGTGGTTCTTTCCTCGCGTGTCTGCTCCAATACTTCGGGCACAATGAAAATCTTGTTATTTATCAGCGCTGGCTGTATGGCGTTCATTACCGCGTCAATTCCTCTAAACATAAACCCCTGTTGTGCGTTCTTGCTTGTCTTTCCAATTGCGCCAATCTCGTTCATGGCGTTATTTATCGCTTCGTAAATATTCACTCTGCAACCTCCTTAACTATGCAACCTTCATTTTCTAAAAAGTTAACAACAAACTGTAATTTGCTTTTAGGACACTGTATAAGCAAATCTGTCACGTCTTCAAAACATGGTATAAAATCCTCCGCCTGTTCGCGTTCAACGGCTGTATGGGCTTCTGTGTGCGTTACAGGGGTATTATCTACGCGCTGTGCTTCCTCCTTGCGCTTCTGCAAATCTAACAGCCTTTGCCCTTCGGTTAATGCCTTTGTTATATCAAGCGTCTGTTTATATACCTCTGTTGCTTCAAAGGCAAATTCCAAACTTGCCAGCGTTACAATCTCGGTTTCAATCCTTTTGATTGTCGCTTCAATTTCTGCCCCTACGCTTTTCATTGATACCGAAGCATTGAGCCATTTTTCATTCCAAATTTGCTCTAACCTCAAAAATTCGGGTTTTTCAATGTTGTCAAAACATGCCCTTATCTCGTCTGCTTTTAACTGCTTCTTTTGGGCTTCGTAGCCTTTCACCTGTTCGTCAATCATCGCTATAGGCTTATCAATGATAGCGATTAAATCATTAACATTGGCTTTAAACTCATTAAAAGGCGTCATAAATTCCTTTTCGCGTCTTTTACGCTCGTCGTTTAACGCTGTCTTTAATTTGTTTAATTTCGCCCTGTCCTCCTTTGCTTCGGATATAACGGCGTCTGTATACACTACGTTAGTATATTCGTCCGCCAGTGCTTGGATTTCTGTCCGCAATTCATCAAAGTTAAATGAAATGCGTCCGAGTTCCTGTACTACTTTTAACTCGTTCATGTTTACCTCCATCTGTAAAAGTTTTTCCCTACGAATATATTATACCCTTTTAAACGTATATTTGCAATAGTTTTTTATAAGTTTTTTTATTTACATTGGAAGTTTTAACGCTGGCTCGCGTCCATCTATGATACACTGGAAAAACTCTTTTTCCGCTTTCATCAGTTTAAGCATGTCAACCTCAACGTCCGCCCTGTTGATTCTGTAGTGCTTAATCATTGCCTGTACTTCTGCTGTATTGCTTTCCTTTAACTGGGCGCGTAAAATGGCATATTGTGCATTTGTAACCATCATGTAGTGTAGTATCTGCCAATAGTAATAACGAGGGAAATTATCACCTTTCCATTTTCCAGCTTGTGCCGCGCTCATTATCGTGGCTGTTTTGTTTTCAAATATGCCGAAATTGTCGTCTTTATCAATAAACCACCCGTCAAGGCTTGCGTGTGCAAAAGGATAGTCTGAATTAACCCACATGTTATTGTCTTCGTATTCAACCTCTAAATCGGGATAGTCCAGTTTAAACAGTTCGCGCTGGTATTTCTCGGCGTTTGTGCCATATGCCACAAGTTCGTTTCCCGATAAGTCGTCTGATTCTTTGTTACCTGTCTTTTCGTGATACAATGTCACGTTGTTTTTCCACGGGTTATCGCCCATTATCACCGAAGCGTCCGAACCTCCGATATATCTCATACGCGCCGCCAACCATTTTTCGCGGCTTTTAAATGTTTCCATTTCAATCATCGTTCATAATCCCTCACAAATATATCCAATATTTCATCGTCGCTAAAGTCAAAAGCACGCTGTATCTGTGGGATAGCGTCAATTGGCATTTTAGTCTTGCCCGATAACCAGTTATGCACTGTCGGCTCTGACACTTCACACACACGCGCTATCTGTGGGATTAACGCCCTGTCGCCTGTAAGCTCTTTAACCTTTGCTTTTAATAGTTTCCTGTTCATTCAATCACTCCTTTACGCTAAAATACATATCGCCGTCGCTGGTATATGCTGTATATTCGCTAAAATAATGTCCGCTTCTGAAAAATAGCATGTTCGCTGGTTCTATCGGATACATGGCAATCGCCAAATAACATGCTTCTTCGACCTGTTCTGTGTATGGATATGCCTCGGGAAATCCAGCCCAAAGCACCACATTAAATTGTTTTCCGTTGCCTTGATATACTACGCCTTTCATGCTGTTTGGAAAACTTTTGTCGCCGATTCTGTTTAATATCGTCACTGCACAAAGCCTTTGTGCTTCCATGCTTTGATTTCCAGCTTCACAAAATACAGTATGACAAAGCAGTTTAAAATCATCTTGTGATAAATACACTTCCGCGCCAAATTTTTCTGAAATCCACGGCACATAATAGTCTTTTCTCGGAGCGGCTTGTACTTTATATGTCTGTATCATTATCAGAGCCAACACCAGCACGCAAACAACAATCTTTTTCATGTATGCCCCCTATTCCTCACACGCTGGTAAATCCATCCATGCTGTGATTCTGCCCTTTGTAAATCTACTGTGTTCTGTAGTTTCTTTTACCACTGGCCTGTTCTCGCTTACATTGTCGCATATCCTAAATATCGGATAACCATCGTTCCCTGTCGGGTCTTCCAAACGCCCATATACTACGCGCCCATAACAAGCCAACAATACATGTTTCTTTAACGGCGGGAGCTGTTCATTAACACTTATCCAGCGCGGAACTTCTATCGCTGGCTGGTCATTGATAATCTGTATCACCATAGCGTCTTCGTCCGCTGTGCTTAATATCGGCTTATCGCCTATGCCATAATAAAACAAATCCCTCAGTTTATTAGCGTCAATCAGCTTTTTCATTGTCACCCTCCCAGCCTATCATTCGTATAACTACATCGCGTATATGTCTTTCGCCCATTTCATACATCTCGTTGGGCGCTGTTTTGTGCAATAAGGCTATATGGTCATCAATGGCCTGTATAAGTCTATCCTTTTCTGCTGTGTTCATTTTACCCTCCTTTCGAGGGGCTTTTTGCCCCTCATTTGTACTTTTCCCAGTTTTCCGTATCAACTGCAAATCGCTTTTTCAAACAATCCTCACAAAGCACGTCCCCGTCCACGTCGAAAACTTCATCGCCACAATCCATTTTGCACTCGTCACAGTAAAAAACAGGCACGTTCCTATATCTGCAAGAATCACCCTCACAAGGTAATCCGCAATCGCAACACTGGTTTTCAATTTTTAACATTTGAGCCTCCTTTATTATACCCCTTGCGGCGTATAAATACAATACTTTTTTATATTATTTTTTACTTTTCCGCCGTTGGTATATAGTCCAAACTGTAGTGTTTGCATTCTTCCGCGGTTAGTTCGCGGTCATATATCAGTATATCCCAATATTTACCTGTAACGTCTTCCTCATGGTCTACCAGCCCGTTCATTGGCTGGCAACCTATAGAAAAACCTCTAATCCTCATTCCGTATACATACATCGTTTTTCACCCCCTATGCTTCTTCTATGTCGTAAGTATTAGCGTATCCTTCTTTAACTCTTTCCTCAGCGTATTCTTTGGCGGCTTTATATGTGCTAAAGTCCTGAGGAGCCTCATCTGTGTCAAAAAATACTGTAAATATTCTTTCTTTCATAGTGTTTATCTCCTTACATGTTTTCAACTATTGCCTTTGCTTCTTTCAATGTAAGCGCGAAATCAACCTTTTCGCCATTCTTGAAAATGTTCCAAACCTGTTCGCTCATTGTACGGCCTGTCCATATATTCTTGTTCTGTGATTTTACAATCCTATATTCGCCGTTTACATATGCAATTCGCGGGTTGCTTCTATCTCCGAAATACTGCTTTTCAAACTTCATAATGTGTACCTCCGTTTGTTATTTTCTGATTACATTATACTACAAGCAACGTATAATTGCAATAGTTTTTTATAATATTTTTTATTTTATTGCAAAAAAATAACAGGGCTTTTACCCTGTTATCCTTTATATTCGTAATACCCGTATAGGCTTTTACTCCCACTATCCCATGTATCGTAGTATTTACCATCTACCACAGCCACCACATGATGAGCCACACTTACTATATAACGCCCGCTGGTATGTTCCTTTGCAAATGATTCTACTGTTGGGCGCTTACTTCCTTTTTTGTTTGAAATTCCTGTATACTCAAATCCCAACTTTTTCATGGCGTCCTTTGTCTTTTCAAGGTCACAATCAAAAATCGTGTACGTTTGCAATTCCCTACATATCGGTATTGTTAAATCAAACGCCGCCAGCCAATCAATGTTTAACACTTTGCAAAATGCCCTTATTTGGCAATCGCCAGTCTTGTCTTTTAGGTCTTTTTTGTTCGGTTGAAAATAAACATATCTGCTCACCTTTACACCTCCTTGCCTTGTAACTTGTCGCTGATGTATTCGTATGTTTCCAACGGCATTTCTACGCCGCGCGCCCTGTCGTCTAACATTCGCTTGCTGGCTATTATGTCTGCTTCCGTCTTGTCATAGTGCTTTTTGTAACGTCGCTTGCTTGGGTTATTCCATTTTGAAAACTTCATGTTTAAACCTCCTTAAACCTTGTATCGTATGTATAACACTCGCGCCAATCATGCGGCACACTGCTATCTGTCATGTATTCGCCTGTTTCATGTTGCTTAATCTTCATGCGCCATACCACGCCGAGTTCATCTTGTACTGTTGCCATGTGTTCTGTTCGCTTGATAACCAATACTGGCGGCACCGCGCTATCCCATGTGCCATATCTGCAACCAACTTCAAACCTGTTCATGTGTATCTCCTATCTGTTTACAACCTTTGCTTTAACATAATTTTTTCTCGGTCTTGTAACAAGTCCCAATTCTTTTCTGATTTCTGCCATTCTCTTTCCCTGTGCTATCATTGCGTCTGATTTATCACTAAGTTTGAACGTTGCCTGTAACTGCTGGAGTTCATGCACCAAAAGTTTTTCTTGTATCATGTGTACCTCCTTAAACATATCGCTGGTCTATAAATGTCTTAACCTGTTTCTGGTTCTGTGCATAACCAACTAATTTCCCATCTTTGTAAAACTGAATGCTTGATTTTCCTGTTTTTACAAGTTCAAAGCCCTTGTACATTCCAAGTGATTTGTTCATGCTAAATCTCATATCGTTACCTCCTAAATGGTTGCTTTTCTTAACTTCTGAATACATTATACCATATGTAACGTATAATTGCAATAGTTTTTTATAACTTTTTTTATTTTTTTTATGAAGCGTCGGGGGCAAACCCGACATTATATATATTTATATCATTATCATTATCATTATCATTATCATTATCAGGGTTTTTT
>Ga0265298_10001042_pt1 | contig 40973 bp, 34 predicted proteins | sample AusTroGonzalo_MG_3_FD_193486 | JGI IMG/M metagenome (GOLD analysis project Ga0265298, IMG submission 193486) | Bovine rumen microbial communities from tropical cattle in Woodstock, Queensland, Australia - Gonzalo_01 | ecosystem: Host-associated > Mammals > Digestive system > Stomach > Rumen ... | reverse complement strand
AGGGCTCAGCATTGACTATGACAAGGAACGTGGAACCCCTGGCTACTACTACGCAAATGTGGGCGAAGGTAACCAGCGGCTGGTTGTTGGTGAAGACGCGACCTCTTTCACCATTTATGATAATGAAGGAAAACTGGGGGCTGATTGCGGAACAATAAATTTGACATTGGTTGCTCCCGAAGGCAAAGCCTTTGAGGTAACTGGCAGAGTGGAAGATATGGATCCGTATGATGATATTCTGTCTATCACTGACGATCTCGATAGTAACTTGTTCTTCTTTGGAGGTAAAGAGGAACAGGAAGATCCAGATGCACCCTATTCGGCAGAAATACCTACGGGAACGTCTTCTGTCAATGTACTTTTTGTCAATACGCAAATTCGCCATTATCATCCTCATGCTGGCTTTGAGTTGCAACTATCTCTTGTAGAAGATGGGGCTATTCGCTCTGGAGCGGTTACCATCAGGAGAGGCTATACTGTAGCCTTTATTGACGGAAACTACAAGGGTACGGATGAAGTAAAACTCCCCCAAGGCGGTTTCTTTGTTAATAATGTCGTTCTTGACAGAACATTTACTGCCGAAAAATATGCTACTGTCGTTCTGCCCTTCGGTATCGACCTAGACCGTGTTGACGGAGCAAAGTTCTATGGGCTCTCCCAGATGGAATATGACGAGAACACCAAGAAGTGGACTGCCAGCGCGACGGAGGTCTCTGGAAAACTGAATGCCAATACGCCATACTTGGTTTATCCAGAAAAAGCATCGATAACCTTTAACCCAGAACTTGGAGTCACATTGCAGACGGATGAGGAGCCCGTAACCACAAGCGGCAACTGGGAATTCCGCGGCGCTTATGGCAGGGTGAATTTCGGAGATGAATCCAATGCATCGATTCTTGGAAAGGCATACGGCTTTGTGGCCAGTGACACGACCATAAATGGGAAAAAATGGTCGAAGGGTCAGTTCGCCAAGGCGGGTTCCGGCGCCTACATCCCGCCCATGCGCGCCTACCTGGTGTATAACGAGGCCAATGGCGCTGCTAAGGATGCGGTTGGCTTGGGCTTTGGCGGTGCCGCAGTCCTGCCCGACGTTATCGAGGTCAAGATTATGGATGAACAGGGTCAGGTCACCGAGACGGTGGTGCTGAACCCCGCCACAGGCGCCATCTCGAAGGACCGTTGGTTCGACATTCAGGGCCGGCAACTCAAGGCCAAGCCCACCATCAAGGGCCGCTACCTGCACAATGGAAAAATAGAGGTTGTAAAGTAGCGCAATTTTTTTCAACGGAGTACTTGCATGAAAAAGTTGTTCTTTGTATTCTTTGCAATTGCGGCAATCCTTTCCGCTTGTTCTAACGCGTCCTCGGCAGATGACGGTTCCGAGACCGCCATCGCATCGTCCTCGTCCTGCGAAAGTGACTGTGCCGACCCGGTGCTGCAAGAACTTGTGGTCAACTACAACCTGTTGGATCTGATGTACATTTATGGGCACCAGCGGGGTGAAATTGCCTCAAGCGTGGATGCCTATGTGGGCAAGGGGACAGCCAAGGACAAGATGAACAATAATGGAGAAGAGGGCTGTACCGAAGCCTATTACGACGTGTGCTACATGTATAATCAGATGAAGGACCCCTTCACCCGTTATTATGATCCGACCTTTGCCAAAGACATTCTGGAGGATTTGACGGAACCCGAGGAGGAGATTACCATCTTGGGGGCCGAATATGCAGTTTACAGTGAAGAGGACATGCTTCTTGTGATTACGGACGCTAAGGCAGATGCAAAGGAAGATGAACTCCATGTGGGCGACACCTTCTTAGTATTTGCGTTATCCTTTGCCTTTTCAGAGGCAACAGGGGACACCATTGATATTTCCTTGACAGTTAACCGCGGAAAGGGTAAGGATACTACAAGTGTGAAGGTCAAGGCTCGTGCTACGAAGGCAAAACAGCCCACGGTAAAATTCCACTACGAAAAAACGAGTACAGGTGATTCTATCCCTGTTATCAAGATTAAGGAATTTGACCAGAAAACAACGGAAAACGGCGGGACCCACGAAGAATTTGTCGAAGCGCTCAAAAAGACTGCGGGCTCGAAGTCGGTTATCTTGGATTTGCGTGACAATGGTGGCGGTGATACGGAACATTGCAATGCCTCTGCCGCCGAATTCCTTTCCAAAGGTGACACCATTACCATCGATATTGAATCAGATGTAGATTCCGTTCTTCAAGATGGCAGTACAAAATATATTCAGAAAATGGATACGAGTACAGTTGTTACAGACAAGGATGGCATGGCCAAGGACCGCTATGTCGTGATGCTTGCCAATGGATATTCTGCAAGTTGTGCGGAGTTGATGCTCTCGGCCATAGCCTCCAACAAAAAGTCCCCCATTGTCGGGCAACTTACTTACGGCAAGCAGATTGGCCAAGCGGTTATTGCTGCGGGGGCAATAAATTTGGCAGAAGACTCTATCCCGGACTTTTTCAAGATTCCAAACGGTTTGGCTGTTATCACGTCCATGTATTCCTATGACAAGGACTGGAAAAGTTTCCAGGATGTGGGAATCGTTCCCGATTACGATATTTTGGACAGGCAGGAACAGATGAAAAAGGCCGTGGAACTGGCCGCTGCACGGACCGAGAAACGCACTGCCGGCTATGGCACCGAACCCCTGGGGCACTTCGAGAAGACGGCTGCGGTCGGCAACAATAAAATGCCTATAAAGAATTTGAAAATGCGTTACAAAATTTATAGGTAAGCCAATATGTCCAAGATCAAAGAATCCGTTATTCTTGCCATTGCAATTCTTGGCCTGGGGGCGTTCCTCTATAGTGCTATTATCGGGGTCAAGGACCGCGACCGCGTTATCCATGTCCGTGGCCTTGCCGAACGGGAAGTGGCTGCAGATTATGTAATTTGGCCTATCGTTTTCAAGGAAGTGGGCAATGACCTCCCCGCCATTTACGAGACGGTGCAGGGCAAGACACAGGCGTTGGAAAAATTCCTGGTGGACAATGGCATTGCCAAGGAAGAAATCAGCAATGCCTCTCCCGACATTACGGATTCCCAGAGTGAGCTCTACACCAGCGAACAGCGCCCGTTCCGCTACGTGGTGACTATGTGCGTGACGGTGGCTTCCAAGAATGTGGACAAGGTCCGCGAACTCATGGGCAAGCAAGGTGAACTTTTAAAGCAGGGAATTGCTTTTAGCGAAGGGGATTACCGTTACCGTAAAACTTATAGTTTTAACGGGCTCAACGCCATCAAGCCCGAAATGATTGACGAGGCCAACAAGGACGCCCGTGCCGCTGCCGAAAAATTCGCAAAGGATTCCCAGAGCAAACTGGGCAAAATCAAGACGGCGACCCAGGGGCTGTTTTCTATTGAGGATCGTGACGAAAACACGCCCTTTGTCAAGAAGGTCCGTGTTGTTACCAACGTTCAGTATTTCTTGGAAGACTAGGGCGTACGCTGTTCTGGTAAAGACTTATGCAGAATATCTATAACAATGTAGCGGACCTCTGTTCCTTTGTGATTCGCTCCTGTACGGAGGATTTTTTTGTCAAGTACAGTTGCGTTTCTCCTGCCGAAAAAGACAGGGCGGCCACAATTGTGCAGGCCGAAGTGGGGGAACTTTTTCAGGAAACCCCTCTGGGGCCTTCCCGTTACAAGATTCGCCAGATTGACCCTCAGGATTTGACGGAGGATTTTTTCTCCCGTCTGGAAAAACTGTCGGAAAGGCTAAAAGGCGAGAAGGATTTTTTCTGTGTTGCAGGCTTGATCCAGATTCTGGATGAAAGTCTGGAATCTTTGCTGGTGGCAAAAATCAAGGAATTTGAAGAAGACGATTTTTCTGTGGTGCTGAACAGCAATCGCGAAACCACGGGAATCGGGCTTTTGCCTCGCTGTTCTTGCGTGTGGGAACGCACCCACCGCATGTCCCACAGCTACAACCGTATGGACAATTTCCTCTTCAACATGCTCCTGATGGAAAACACCATCTTGGGTGAGTTGATTGACAAGCACATTTTCTTGAAGCGGAACCTCTTTACGGAATTTGCCAAGACCAGGCGGCTAAAGATTGCGGCTACACCCCTTCGGCTTGAAAGGCAGTTTGAGTCGGTTCCCTACGACCACGAGAACATCCAGTATTTCAAGATTCAATATACGGAATCGGATTTCAGCAAGAGCAACGAACTCATCTGGGAAAAGATTATCACCGCCGCCGACAACCGTTCCGACATCGTGGTGTTCCCTGAAATGCTTGGGAATCCGGAAATGGTGGATTATATTTCCAGCCGTTTAAAGGCCCTTTCTCCAGAGGAGACGAAAAATATTCCTTCCCTGATTATTCTGCCTTCTTTCTGGGAAAGCAACCACAATAGCGTTACCATCTTGGACAAGTTCGGCAACGTGATATGCAAGCAGGGCAAGCAGAACCCCTTCCGCTCTGAAAGAGAAGGCTCTGGCCGCCTGGAAGGTATTTTTGCCAACCTGGTCATCAACATTTTCCACTTCCAGGGAATAGGCAGGCTTGCTATCCTTATATGCAAGGACTTTTTGACTACCAAGTATTTGGAACAGCTCATGCGTTGTTTCAAACTAACCTTGATTATCGTTCCCTCGTTCTCAACGGGTTCCTACGATTTCCGCAGGTCCTTTGACCTGTGCGCCCATGATGATTGCAATGTGGTGTGGATAAACACCTGCGCCGCCATCAGGAAGGGCAAAGAGGCCAACTTTGAAAGTGTGGGCTATGTGCGTAAGAGGGTTTCCCGCAACGATGACGAATCCCAGATGTTGAGCAAGATGAACATTTGCGATGGGGCCTTCGAGGGCAAGTGCAGTCACGACTGTCTCTTTTACGAGACCATCCAAGGAGTGTAGGGGTTATGGATTTTGAAAGGCTGGAAAAAATTCATTCGGGAAAGTTCATTACCCGCTACAACATCCATTACAAGGCTCCCAGCGGACAGCCCATTACCTACGAGATGATTAGCCGCAATCCGAATCTAACTGATTTGGAATCGCTACACCACCACGGGGTAAATGCGGTAGTGATGATTGTCCACGACGAGTCCGGCGAAAAGCTTTTGCTTTGCAAGGAATTCCGTATGGCGGTAGGGGAGCAGGTGGTCAATTTCCCAGCGGGTCTTATCGACAAGGGCGAAACCATAGAAGAGGCCGCTGCCCGTGAACTCCGAGAGGAAACAGGCCTGGACTTGCTTCGCATCAAAGAGATTTGGAAAGAAAGTTATTCCGCCATCGGGTTTGCCGACGAGCTCAACGTGGTGGTGGAAGGAATTGCCGGTGGGCAGTTCCGCCCCAGCGATTCGGAACGTGAAGAAATCGACGCTGCCTGGTACACCAAGGAAGAAGTGCGTCAACTGCTAAAGACGGAACATTTCGCCGCCAGGACGCAATCCTATTGCATCCTCTGGAGCAGAACTTAGGTTTTCTCCTTAACGCAGCGAATATAGGCCCAACTGCCTGGTGGATCTCCAGTACTGGTCGTATATAGCGGGTAATATTCGCCTATTTTAAAAGCGGACCATATAATATCCAGGCTTAGCCAATAAGCCGTTTTTTCCCCTTCGTCCTCGTATTTAATGGTCTTTATGCCGATAGCGCTTCCACCCAAAAGTACATTAAAACCATAGGGGTCGTACTCCATTTCTGGACGTGAGTGATCTGCGATGGATGCTAATAACTTGTTCCATTCTCTTCTGATCGGCACCTTCCATCCCGCAGGGCATGTCTTTTCGACGCTTTTGTAACCGTAGAGCCTTCCGTATTTTTTGCACATGTCCGGATTGTCGTCGTAACAGCGGCTACTGTCAAGTTCATAGTTTAGATTTTCTGCCATCCAGGTTAGGTCGCCAATTTTTACCGTCTTGTAGGTTTTGCCGTCGCGCTCATCCTTAAAGGATCCTCTTACAACTGTTTCAGGGTCCACGTAGCCGCCGTAACCACCAAAATCCGAAACCCACTCGCCGTCTTCGCAGACATAAGTGTCAAAGATGGTGTCCCGTGGCACTTTGTACATCTGGCCCTCTTTTTCAGCGGTGCATTCGCCGGCTTCCTCTATGGACTTTAGTATTTCAATGCCGTCGATGTCATTGCTGCTGGAACTGTCGTCGGAGCATGCAGTAAACAGGAACCCGGAAAGGGCGGCTATTAAAGCGGTGCGGGCTGCGTTGCGAAAGAAAATGGTTCTGGACATGTTTATACCTCAAGGGCACAATATAGAAAATGGGAAAAAAATGGATTATTTCTTGTGTGGTGGTGACATTTTTTGCGGGGTCGGGTGTTTTAAATATGTAATTTTGGTGAGCCACTTATTGCGTAATGTTATGAAAAGACTGAGATTTTTGCCCTTGGCACTTCTGGTAATGCTGCTTTCGGGGTTGGCTTTTGCCGACTATGACTCCGAAATTCGGGACCTGAAGTTGGAAAAGGAAAAACTGAATTCCGAAATCAAGAAATTGAACAGGCAAATCGCCTCTACGGATTCCATGCTCCGTGCCGACGATGCCCGCTACAAGGTTTTGCAGAACCGCTACAAGGCGGACTCTGAACGCCGCCGTGCAGAAATCGACAGTCTGAACGCTAAAATCCATGCAGTGGCCGCCCAACTGCAAGAAGAACGGAACAAGCAGGCCCACGCCAAGAACCGTAGCGACAACGTTGCCGCCAAGCGCAAGGCCATGCGCTCTACGCTGGTCTCCCTGTGCAAACAGTTGGAAAAGCAGGTGTCCATGACGGTTCCTTGGGAACTGGAAGGCCGGCTGGAGCGGGTGCGTTCCCTGACCCGCGATATTGAAAGCGGTAATGCCTCCGAAGAAGAGGGATTTTCCCGCCTTAAGGCCATTATCCAGCAAGAAATCAAGTTCGGTGACGAAGTGGCCATCATGAATACGCCCCTTACCCGCAAGAACGGCGAGTTGATTAACGCCCAGGTGCTTCGCATAGGCAACCAGTGGATGGTTTACAGCGACGAGAACGGCACCGTTTACGGGAACCTGGTCCGCAAGGAACAGAAGGGGAAAATCACCTACGAGTGGAACGAGAATCTGGAACTGTGGGAACGTGAAGTCATCCGTTACGCCATTGACGTGAAGCTGGCCAAGAAGCCCCCGCAAATCATTGCCATGCCTGTAACCCTTTCTGTGGTAGGAGGCGTGAAATGAAAAAACTCATTTTGAGTGCAATACTGCTCGCCGCCACCGCCGCCTTTGCCGCCAGGTCCAGCGATGCCGAGGAACAGGCCCGTATTCAGGATTCCCTGAAGCAGGTGGAACTGCAGAACTTACAGCGGGAGGTGGAATCCCTGACCCGCATCCGCTTGCAAAAGGCGGATTCCTTGGAGAAGTTGGAAGCGGCCCATTGGAGCAAGCGCTATGCCGAATCCAAGATGACGGAAGAGCACCAGGTGGAAACCCGGGAACTGGACGGTCGGTATTCCAAGCTCTCTACGGATTTGGGCCGTGTAAGCGAAGAGGTCCAGTCCAGCAAGTCCGTGACCGAGGAAGCCGAAGAGAATGCCAAGGCCGAAGAAGACGCTTTTGAAACTTTCAACACCCAGGTCAAGCTTTCCATAGACAAGTCCCTGGAAGAGGTGACAGGGGATTACCCCGTGGGAATGGACCAGCGCTTGATTTCCCTGAAAAAGGCGCAAAAGGATGCCAGCAAGAAAAATCCCAATACCATGGGGGCCTTGCGCAGCTACGCCTTGGATTTGTTGAACCGCCATGAATTGACCTATACCCAGTCCTTTGGTCCCATAAAGACCCAAGTGGGGAACCGCCCCGATGTGAACGTGTACCGCTTGCGTTTGGGAACGGTGTTCCTGGGCGAGGCCGCTACCGACGATGGTGAAATTCAGGCCTTGCTCCGTACAGGGGCGCTGCAGGGCAAGCGTTACGAATGGAATTCTACCCTCCCCAAGGACATGAACGACGTTATCCGCACGGCCATCAACACCGCCTATTCGGGACTTTCTAAATCCAGTACAGTGACGGTGGATATCCCCATGGACGTACTCCAGAACAAGGCCATCCGCAACGCCATTACCGGAAAGGAGCAGGGCTCCTTGGGCAAGCGGTTTACGGACTGGTTCAAGAAGGGCGGCATCGTGATGTATCCCCTTTCTCTGGTGGCCCTTTTCGCCCTCCTCCTTGCGTTGGAAAGGTTCATTGTCCTTAGCCGTCGCGGGCATTTGGGCAGGCGTTTTGCAAAGCGCCTGGAGCAATTGCTTCAGGGTTCTCGTTTTGAAGAGGCGGCAAACCTTTGCCTCCGTTACGATACCAGCCTTGCCATGGTGCTTTTTGCCGTGCTGAACAAGGCGGGTGAGACCCGCGAGGCTGCGGAACGCTCCCTGCAAGAGGCATTGCTTCGCGAACAGCCCAAGTTGGAACGCCGTATGGGACTTTTGGCTGCCATGGGCACCATCGCTCCTCTCTTGGGACTTTTGGGAACGGTGACAGGTATTATCACCTTGTTTACCGTGATTACGGAAGTAGGTACCAATGACGCCCGCGTGCTTGCCGGTGGTATTTCCGAAGCCCTGGTGACCACGGAAACGGGCCTGGTCATTGCCATTCCGGTCATGATTATCCACGGCCTTTTGAGCGAAAAGATCGAGAAGGTCACCAGCGAGATGTATGTCCAGAGTACGGCTCTCTTGAACCGTATTTTTGGGAAGGATGCCTAAGTCGGCATGAGCAACTCCTTCTACATATTCGTAGAGTCCCTGCGGAACACTTATCAGGCCGGCGGCGTGGTGATGCTCCCCATATTGCTCTCGGGAGTTGTGGGCTTTTACTTCTTGTATTCGGGTTGGATGCGTATCGGTAGCGACTTTTTCCGTCGGGATGTCAACAAGGTGGTGAACCGCCTGAGTCAGGACTTGAACGAAAGCGTAGAACAGGCGGAACAGCGTTTGCACAAACGCGGCGGCCTCTTGTCCAGAGAATTGCGTTATGCTTTGGAAGTGGCGCAGGGAACTCCGGAAGTTTTTCGCGACTACATTCAGGTGCGGATTATGAAAACCATCCGCTACATGGAACAGGGCAACCACATTGTTTCGGTGATGGCCGCAGCGGCTCCCTTGCTAGGCTTGTTAGGAACGGTGACGGGAATGGTTTCCACTTTCAACGTGATTACGCTATACGGAAACCAGAATCCGGTGCTTATGGCGGACGGTATCTCGGAAGCCCTGATTTCCACCCAGAGTGGGCTTTTGGTGGCTTTCCCCTTGACTCTTTTGAAACAGCGATTGGACGAACGGATTGACACCTTGCGGCAGAATATGGAGCTGGGCGCCACCGTGATAGAGAACTATTATGGAATTTAACTTGCCAAGAAAAAAGCAGAAGGATATGGGCATCGAGATGGGCCCCTTGATGGACATCGTGTTCATCTTGCTGATCTTTTTCGTGGTAACTTCGTCCTTTACTCGTGAAACCGGCGTGGATGTAACAAAGCCCCAGGCCCAGACCGCAAGCCAGTTGGAAAAAGAGAACCTGCTTATCGCCATTACCCGTGAGGGCACTATCCACATGAATGAACGTCAGGTGGACTTGGCCAGCTTGCAGGACATTTTAAAGCAGTCCTTGGCGAAAGCCCCGGACCGTGAGGCGGTGGTAATCGCCGACAAGGGCGCAGAAACCGGCGTGTTGGTGCAGGTGATAGACATGTGCAACCTGGCCGGCGTCAAGAAGGTTTCCATCGCCGCCCAAGCGGAATAAATTTAATCTTGAAATGAAGATAGTACGGAAAATCATCAAGCGTTTTACAGTGCTGCTTGCCGCAGTGCTTTCTAGCTTGCTGCTTGTTTTTTCCGTGACCCTTGCCAACATGTTTTTGACGGGAAAAATCTTCCACGAAAAAAAGTACACCAAGACCGAAGTGGCGGTAAAGAAAGTGGAAGAGATGGAAAAGAAGGTGGAAAAGAAAAAGCCCGCCCGCAAGCCGGAACGCCAAAAGACTACGTCCCGTACGCCTAAGGCGGGGCCGCGGCTGGCCATGAACCTGGGGGTGGCCTCGGGTACGGCAGGCGCTGCCATCAACGAAGAACTGGTGGCAGATTTTCGGGGCGGTTCCCTTTCCAGCGAAAAAGGCGATGTGGACAAGAGGCCCGAAAGCAGGACCATGCCGGATTTCCAGGTGCCGGCACAAATCAGGGATCGTGAAGTGGACGCCACCTTGCGTTTGAGTTTCTGTGTAGATGTGGGCGGTCGCGCCTATGACATCCGTGTGGTGGAAGAATCCCCTGCGGGTTCAGGCCTTGCGGCCGCCGGTCGCGAGGCGCTTGGCCGTATGACCTTCGCTCCTGCCGAAAAGGGCGGCAAGGCGGTAGCGTTTTGCGGAATGGAACAGCCTTTCGAAGTGAAGTTTAAGGATTAGCCTATGCGATTTGCCAACTGCTTTTTGCCCGCTGTCCTTTGCTTTGCCACATTCTCTTTTGCGGCCCAGTCCTACTACGACATTATGGAACGGGCCAACGACCTTTACCGCAAGGGAAAATTCAATCAGGCCATCATCCTTTACCAGAAGGCGGTGGACCGTGGTGCCGACCCTAGCGCCATCAGTTTCAACATCGCCAACAGTTACTACCAGATGGAAAAATACCCGGAGGCCGCGGCCGCCTACCGCAAGGCGGTGGATTATACCAACGGGAGTTTTGCTCCTGCGGTATTCAACATGGCCAGCGTGTATTTCCGTCTAAAGCAATACCCGGAGTGCATTGCCGCTTACCACAGGGCCTTAAAGCTGGAGCCCACCAACGTTTCGGGCTGGCTGTACCTTGGGGAAGCCTACAGCAAGGTAGGCGACAAGGTGGGGGCCCTGCGGGCCATTGAAAAAGCCTACGAGTTGGACAAGAGCGACATCAGTATCGTCTATCAGCTTTCAGAGGCCAACATCGCCTTGGGGGATTTTGACCGTGCAGTGGCCGTGGTGCGTGAAGGCTATGCCGCTCACCCCGAAGAAGTGGATTTTCTGGTGTACCTGGGGGATGTTTTCCGCCTGAACAAGCAGTACGAGGAAAGCGCCGCCAGCTACCGTGAAGCCTTGGGAATACAGCCCGACGATGTGAACGTCATGTACAAGCTGGCAGACGTTCTTGTGGAAGACAACAAGACCTTTATCGCCATGGACGTGCTGAACAGCATTTTGCAGATAAAGCCCAGTTTTTCCGATGCCGCCATTTTCCTCGGGAACTTGGCCTACGACACCAAGTTCCTGGACCGTGCCGAATCAGCATACGAACTTGCCGCCAAGAGCGGGAACCCCGAAGCCATTTACGGTTTCAAGAATATGGCCTATGACGCCCTGGCCCAAAAGCGCAATTCTGAGGCCCAACGCCTTTTGCTGCTGGCACAGAAATACTACCCCAACGACCAGTCTTTAAAGGCAGATTTGTTGGAATTGGGATTGTAGTTTATTGCAATACCGTATAAAGCAATATGGCCAGCACCTGACCACTCAGAATGCGAAGCAGCATGGTTAGCGGGTACACAGACGCATATCCGATGTTCACCGCTTCGCTCTCAGCCTGGCTATTGGCGAAGGCAAGTGCCGGCGGGTCGGTGGTAGCGCCTGCCAGCACACCGCAGAGCACAAGGTAGTTTACCTTGAAAACGAGATGCCCGATGGTTGCCATGACGGCGATGGGGATAAAGGTGATGAAGGCTGCAAGTCCCATGTAATAAAGTCCATCGCCGTTCAACAGCACGTCAAAGAATTTGATACCTGCATTCAAGCCTACACACCCTAGGAATAGTGTAAGGCCGAGTTCGCGAAGCATCAGGTTTGCGCTGTTGGCCATGAAAAAGTTCAGTCGTCCAATCTTGCGTTTGCGGCTAAGCAAAATGGCCACAATCAACGGACCTCCGGCAAGCCCCAACTTTAGCGGGGTGGGCATTCCCGGAAGCGCTATGGGAATGCTTCCAACAATGATTCCCAGGAAAATACCCAAAAATGCGGGCACGATTTCGGGGTGGTCCAGTGCTGTCAGGGAATTGCCCAGTTCTTTTGCTGCGGCCTCGATACCTTCGGCAGGGCCTACTATTTTCAGCTTGTCGGCGAATTTGAGTCGCAAATCCTGACGCCCCGTAAACTTGAAACCGCTGCGGGTCACGCGACTTACGTTCACGCCAAAGCGTTCCGCCAAGGCCAAGGACCCGATGGTCTTTCCGAGAACCTGCTTGTTGGTTACAAGGACCGACTTGACTTGGATGGGCTGCGAGGAGTCCATAGCGGTGATGGGCGTGTCTAACCGCTTGCCGATAATCTTTTCCATGGCGGAAACCGCTTCGGGCATGCCCACGATATGGAGTTTATCTCCTTTTTCAAAGACGGTCTCGCCGTTAGGCGTAAAGATGCGGTCGCCTCGCGAAAGGCGGGTAATGACCACCCCGCTATAAACCAGGCCGGGGAGGTCTTTAATCGGGGTGCCGTAAAGATTCTGGTTGGTAACCGCAAGGCTGCAGGATACAATTTCTTTGGTGGTGGCGGCAATGTCTGCTGTGTATTTTTCGGCGGCCTTGTTCGGGTCCTGCCGGTAGATAACGCGGACCAGAATCATTACCATGATAATGCCGATAACGCCAAAGGGGTAGGCCACTGCATAGCCAATTCCCGTAAGGGAGGTGTCCGCACCGGCGGCGGCAAGTGCGGAGTTGGCGGCGCCCAGTGAAGGAGTGTTGGTGACGGCACCGCAGAGCATGCCCACAAGTACGGGTACGTTGTTACGCAAGTCCGTAAAGAAGAACAGGCAGAGTGTCACTATAACGCCTAGCAACACGACTCCCGTAGAAAGGATGTTCAGCACGAGTCCGTTGCGGCGGATGGAATCGATGAAGCCGGGACCTACCTGCATGCCGATGGTATAAACGAACAGGATAAGGCCGAATTCCTGGATGAAGTGGAGGACATTCCCCTCTATCCGGAGGCCGAGGTGTCCGAACAGGATGCCCACAAAAAGCACTCCTGCGCTGCCAAGGCCAATGCCCTTGATATGGATTTTTCCAATCATGAGGCCTACGGTCGCCGTGATGGCGATGGCCACAATCTGTTGTGCGACCGAGGGGGATGTAAATAAGTCAGTAAACCAGCTCATAATTATAAAGGTAATTTATTTGCACGAGAAGTTTGGTCCAAGGTTAGAAATTGCTATTGACTTTGTCCAATAGATTATTTATATTAAATCCATAAAAAATTTTTATGGATAGGTGAATTTTATGGAATTAACCCATATAAAGTATTTTCTGGAAGTGGCCCGCACGGAGCACGTGACCCAGAGTGCCAAGAACCTGTGCATTGTGCAGCCCGCTTTGACCCACGCCATCCACAAGCTGGAAGACGAACTGGGAGTAAAGTTGTTCAAGACCAGCGGCCGTAACATCAAACTCACCGAAGCGGGCGACTACTTCTACAAGAAGGTGAAGCCCCTTTACGAAGACATCGAAGCTCTTCCGGCCCGTCTCCGTGCCAAGTCTGACAAGCAGGCCATTACCGTGAGCCTAAAGGTCCTTGCCGCTTCTTCCTTTGTGACCAGCGCTGTCATTCAATACAAGAAGCAGGCTCCCTCCCTTCGTTTTTACCTAGTCCAGAAAGAAGAGTCGTCCCTCTACGACATTAGCATCCAGACTTTCGCCCATTACCATCCGCAGGAAAATCCCGACCAGGATGTGTTCGTCTGTTCCGAGAACATTTTCCTAGCGGTTCCCAACACGGCGGAATACAAAAAGCGGGATAGCATTTCGCTGCACGAATTGGGCGACACCAATTTTATTGGCCTCTACGGCTCCAAGCAACTCCACACCATTTGCGAAGATTACTGCAACCGCATTGGCTTCCAGGCCCACCTGATTTTTGAAAGTGATAACGCCCTTATGGTAAAGGACGCTATTGCCAGTGGCTTGGGCGTGGGTTTCTGGCCGGAATTCTCGTGGGGCAAGGTGGACAATCGTAAAATCAAGCTCCTCCGGATCACCGATGTTGAATTCAAACGCGACATTGTGGTGACATTGCTCCGCGGAAAGCAGGACAATTCCCACATAGAAGGATTCTACAAGTTCCTGGTCAGTCAACTGAAGCGTTCCGCTGGCCGCAAGAAGGAACAGTAAAAGTGAGCAAGCCTAGTTACTTTCCCGCCATTGATGGGCTCAGGCTTTTGGCCAGCGTGAACATCGTGATGCTCCACCTGGGCAGTTCCAGTGCGCTGAACTATATGCACGATTGGAAATGGCTCATGCCCATCGTGAGCGCTCCTGCCTTTGCGGCGGGCATCTTCTATGTGTTTGCGGGCTTCCTGTTTGCAAGCAAGTTCAGCGATCCGGAACGGCGGATTCCCGTAATTCCCTTCATGTTTGCCCGCATCGCGAAACTGTACCGCCTGCACTTCTTTATGACCCTCCTGATGTTCGTGGTGTTGGTCTTCAAGTTCAGTGGTTACACCCACTTGTCTGGGCTTTCCGAAATCGGTGACTGTGCTTCGGCGGGTCTTGCCAAGATGACTCACCCTTGGCGGAGCCTGCTTCTGCACCTTTCCCTCACTTGGTCCATTGTTCCCGACCTGGGGATGAAACTGAATGAACCTTCCTGGTCCTTGACCAGCTTCTTCATGTGCTATGCCATTACCCCCTGGTTCAGCCGTTGGCTTTTCCGCCAGCAGTACCGTACGCTGTGGGTCCTGTTCGGCACGCTGTTTATTCCCGGAATCCTGTGGGCGGTTTTCTTCGGTGCTTCCGACAATTTGTGGTTTAGTGGTTACGAGGCTAAGTACCGTTTCTTCCATATCTTTGCCCCGGTCCGTATTTTTGAATACCTGTTTGGCATGGTGCTTTTCCGGCTGTACAACGAGGGCGGTTTTGCCTTCCTCAAGAAAAAGTTTGCTAGCGGTATTGCACAGGCCGTGATTCTTGCCGCTATCTACGGGAGCCTTTTCCTGCTTAGGCCCGAGTGGAATCCCGGCGTGAACTATTTCTTCCACCACAGCCTTCCCATTTTGCTTTACGGGTTGTTCCTGCTTTCGCTTTTGAGTGGCGAGGGTTTTGCGGCCCGGTTCTTCTGCATTCCGCTGGTCCGCAAGGTGGGCCGTGCCAGTTTCTACCCCTACCTGATCCACCTGCCGTTCATTACCATCGCTTGGGGAATCTGTAACCTGAACAAGCCCTTGAATACTGTTCTCTTTATGCTGTTTGTGTATACGGTGAGCACATTGTACATGGAATTTAAGACTTGGCGCCGCAAGCGTGCGAAAGCAAAGAAGGCTGCGGCCTAGTTGGTTTTCCCGCTTATAAAATTGTATATTATTCCGCGAAATGGATATTGGTTCCTTACATTTTCAGAATCCTGAATTTTTCTGGTTGCTGCTTTTTGTCCCAGTACTGATTGGATTGTACGTTTACCGCCAGCAGCGCCGTAAGAGCACCATCAAGTTCCCCGCCCTTGCCATCGCCAAAAAGGCTTCCCCCAGCCATCGGGTACGCATGCGCCACATTGTGCCGGCGCTGCGCCTTGCGGCCCTGTGCTGCTTTATTGTGGCTCTGGCCCGCCCCCAGAACGCTACCGAGGTAGAATACACCAATACCGATGGCGTAGACATCATGCTGGTGCTGGACGTGTCGGGCTCCATGGGGACCTTGGACATGCTAACCCGTGCGGAGCAAGCGAAACTCGGGGTGATGAATGCAGAACGGATCCTCAAGTCTGGGGACTACTGGAAGTATAGCCGTATGGGTTATGCCCAGCAGGTCATTGCAGAGTTCATCCAGAAAAGGCATAGCGACCGTATAGGTCTTTCTGCTTTTGGTGCCCGTGCCGTTACCCAGTGCCCCCTTACGCTGGATTACGGTTCACTGCTAGAAATTTTAGGCGTTACGGATGACCTTGCTCATGATTCCATTATGGGGAGCCGCACCGCCATCGGTGATGGCCTGATGAACGCCTTGGCTCGCCTGCAAAAATCCGAAGCCAAGTCCCGCGTGGTGGTGCTCTTGACCGATGGTAAGGATAATGCCAGCGTCATTTCTCCGGTCCGTGCCGCCGAGGTGGCACAGTCCCTGGGTGTAAAAGTCTATACGGTAGGCGTGGGCAAGCGTAAGGGCAAAATCCTTTCGTTCCAACAGAATCCCTGGACTGGTGAAATCTCTTGGGGCGAACGGGAAATCACTCCCGAAGAAGGTATTGACGAGTCTACCCTGAAGGCGGTGGCCCAAAAGACCGGCGGCAAGTTCTACCGTGCCGAGAACAAGGAACAGCTGGAAGAAATCTATTCCGAAATCGACCAGTTGGAAAAAACGGAAATCGAGACGGTGGCCTACGCCCGCTACGCTGAAAAGTTCTACCCCTGGCTGTTGCTGGGTGCCTGCCTGATTCTTCTGGAATTGATTCTTGCCAATACCCGCTTTGTGCGTATCCCATAAAGGGGTGCGGATTCCGTAACTGACCGTAGCTTTGCTACAACCCCGGCTATGCTAACGGGGTCGGCGGCTTGATGCAGTTGGTGCGGGAATGATCCAGCATGGCATCGATGGTCTTGGTTTCGGGGGTACCAAATTCAGCACAGTAAATACTGAACGTGATGGGCCAGGGGCCCTGTGTAAGTTCGCTGTTGTCCTTGCTCTCTTTTGTCAACTTGTTGGTGAACGCCTCGATTTCGGAATAGTCGTTGCATTCGCAAACCACGGCAAAGGAGTTCTTACCGTACCGGGCCAGGAAAATGCCCCTGCTGGAACACTGTTGCCGCAGGAATGCCGCCATTTTCCGTAGGGTGATAATACCCGATTCCTTGCCCAACTTTTTCACCATGGTCTTAAAGTGGTCTACCTCTATGTCCACAAAGAAAAGCCTTTTGGCAGGGTTCTGGCTTTGGGTAATCCTTTCAAGGTAGAGCGAAAGTTTGTTGGTGTTGTTGAGGCCGGTGATGGTGTCCACGGAAATGCGCTGGGACATCCCCTGGAAATGGAGGAACAGGATAACGATGACGAATGCCGGCGAAGTAATAGGCATTTCCATATATTTCGCCTGCACCACCAGGGAGAAAAGGGGAAGTAACATGGCAAAGGAATGGATGTAGAGGATGCGCCGGTGAAGTCTGTTTTTGGTTTTGAGTGCATTGGTGGCACTTAAAATGCCTGCCGCAACGATGTACAAGATGGAGAGGATGTTTAAAAATACCCACACCAGGGGGTAGATCTCAGTGGAACCATTTGACAGGTTGGTGAGCGTTTCCACAACGGCAAAGACGCTGACCAAAACGCTGGGGATGATAATGAGGGTCAGCCATTTTTTCTGATTGGAACTGGTGCCCGACACGGCGTGGAATATGGTCAGGAACCAGGAACAACCCATGGAAATGCAGGAGACAATCTTGAGGCAGTTTATGATTCGGATGGCGGGAATGTTTGCAGGAGGAATAAGGCGCCCGACGGTGTTCAGCACGCAGAACAGCATGGAAAATTCCACCAGCCGTTGGAAAGCGTGGAAGGACCGGTGCATAAGGGCCATTTGCCTGTTATCGTAATGCACCATAAGCAGCACGAGGATGCTTATGATATCAATTTCAACTATATAAGCAACGGTTCCCATAGCCTAAGTTCCTTACTGCAAGAAAAATATACAATTTTTTTAAGAACGTTAACATTTTTTTGTAAAATCCGCATTTTTGCGTTTTTTAGAAGAAAAAAAGCAAAGTAATGGGGCAAAAATAACCGATTTTTGTATATTCATGGTGCCATGCGATTCGCGGAACCGAACTTTTTGTGGGGACTTTTTACCCTGCCCCTCTTTGCGCTACTGTTCTACTATGCTTTTTACCGCCGTAAAAAGTTGGCCCGGCGGTTTGTCTCCCTTTCCATGTTACCCAAACTCGCCACCAGCGTTTCTCCCTGGAAAAGGTTCTTGAAAGTTCTGTTGTTGCTCTTGGCCATTGCGTTTTTATTTGTGGCCTTGGCAAGACCCCAGTGGGGTCACAAGTTGGAGCATGTGGAACGCCGCGGTTTGGACCTGGTGCTTTTGCAGGACATTTCCCTTTCCATGCTGGCCGAAGACATCAAGCCCAATCGCCTTATCCGCAGCCGTCACGAAATTTCTGCCTTCTTGGAATCCTTGACCGGTGACCGTGTGGGGTTGGTAGCGTTTAGCGGCGAGGCCCAGGTGATGGTGCCCCTCACGTTGGATTACGGCACGGTGCAGATGATGCTCCGGGAATTGGAACCCGGTTGGCTGATGCCCGGCACCAATTTGGAACAGGCCATTCGCAAGGGAATGAGTTTGTTTAAGAATTCTGGTGGTGCGGGGAAATATTCCGTGATGGTTTTGATGAGTGACGGTGAGGAGTTGGAAGATGCCGCCGTCAATGCGGCCAAGGAAGCCGCCGAGATGGGAATCAAGATTTACACCGTGGGCATCGGCTCCCGAGAAGGGGTTCCCATTCCCGTGAAAACCAAGAACGGGGAAGTGGCCTACAAAAAAGATATGCAGGGGAACATCGTGACCACCCGCTTGGAAGACGGCACCCTGCAAGAAATCGCCAGTGTTACGGGCGGGCTCTATTTTTACGCCAGCCCCGGAGAATTCCAGTTGCAAAAAGTGTTGGCGGAAATTGCCACCCTGGAAAAGAAGGAACAGCAGAGCGACCGCTTTGAAAACTACCAGGACCGCTATCAGGTGTTCCTGGGACTGGCTGCACTCTTGTTCTTGCTAGAGGCCTTGGTGTCCGAAAGGGGGCGCCGCCACAAGCACGAGGCCGGTCGCTTCAGCTAATTGAATCACGTCATCCTGAGTGGCAAGGCCACGAAGGATCCAGGCCAGATTGTTTTTCTAGAAAAAAGAGAATAAAAAAAGCCCTTCGGGTGGGTATGTCTCTCTTGGAGACGGGCGGCACTCCATGGGAGGCCGAAATTGAATCCACCGGAAAGGCTATGAGAACAATATACAATCAAAAAAGGGAATAAACCAAATAATTTTTAAAATCCCTAGTCCAACTTGGAACAACGGAAAAACTATATTGTTCCTGATGCGTAAGAATATCAAGCTTTTGACCGCCTTGTTTGGCGGAATCGCCTTGGCCGCTTGTTCTCAGGGCCCGGTGCCTACGGTGGACAATTCTGCCGCTCCCAAGGATTCTACGGCTGCTGCTCAGCCGGCTCCTGGGACTGACTCTGTCGCAACTGCTGCCGCCACCGCCCCAGGCGTTCCAGCAAGCTACAAGGACATCCAGTTCCCCGAATACCAATATGTGGCCCCGTATCCCAAGGACTACCGCGTAGAGATTGCGGAGGGCATTACCGGCTACATTGTTAGCGACCGCAGTTTGCCACTGGTGAATTTTTCCGTTTACTTCGAGAACCCCAGGGTTCCCGCCGCCCTCAAGGACGAGGCCGCCTTTGAGATGTTGGGCTCTATGTTCCGCCGTGGTGGCGGTGGCGGCATGACTCCTGCCGCGTTGGACGATTCCTTGGAATTTATCAGTGCGGGCTTCAGTTCTTCTGCAGGAATCTGGACTGCCTCTTTTGGCATCGATTGCCTTTCTAAGGATTTTGTTCCTATGATGGAACTGGCAAAGAAGGTGCTTTTGGCCCCTGCCTTTGACAAGGACCAGTTGGAAATCGTGAAGGCGAATTACGCAACAGCCTTTGAACAGCGTTATGATACTCCTGCCAAGGTGCTTTCTGCCTTGAAGGCGAAGGTGAACTACGCTCCCAACCCTCGCATTTGGGATGCCACGGGCGAGGAATACAAGAAGGTTTCCGAGGCCGACCTGAAGCGTTTGGCACAGGGTGTGTATAATTCCAACCGGATTATCTTCGCTCTCTCTGGCGATGTGGACCGCGATTCCTCGGTGCAGATGCTCAAGGAATTTTTTGCGGAATGGAAGAAGGATACGGCCTCCATTTCCCTTAAGGCTTCCGCAGGTTCCTATGCCGCTCCCGCCCCCCTTTCTTATGTCCGCAAACCTGGGGTCTATGTGGTGGACAAGGACATCTCTCAGGCGAACATTTCCATCAACCAGCCTTTTGTCAGGCGCCCTCACGCAGATTACTACCCTACGGCAGTCGCCAGCTTTATTTTGGGGGGCGGGAGCTTTACCAGCCGCCTCATGAACCGCGTCCGCAGTGACGAAGGCCTGGCCTATAGCGTTTACAGCACGGTGGGCAACGACTACCGCGACACCGCCATGACCACCATTGCCTTGCAGACCAAAGTGGAATCCGTGGATTTTGCCTTGAAGCTTGTCTTTGAAGAAGTGGAAAAGCTGGCGAAGGACGGCCCCACGGAAGAGGAGCTGGCACAGGCGAAAAAGGCCCTGGTGGAAAGCCTCCCCAGTCTGTTTGATTCTCCTTCTGCCACGGCGTCTATTTTTGCAAAGGATGAACTCTTGGGAAAATCCCAGGACCATTACCTGGATTACGTGAAAGAGGTGAATGCCGTGACCGCGGAGCAGGTCAAGGCCATGATTGCAAAGTATTTCAGCCGGGACAAGATGACCATTTCCATTGTGGGTCCCGTGTCCAAGTTCGAATCCCTGAAACCCTTTACCCAGGTTCCTCAAGACAGTCTGGAATTCCGGTAGTTGCTGAAGGTTCCCGTGCGTTGCCGTTTTGCCATTGTCCTGATGCTAGTCGCCCTGCTATGCGGTGGGGCGGTTGCCCAGGATGCGGGCAAGGCTTCGGATTTGCAGGCCCGTCGGGATTCCCTGATGCGTGCCCGTGGCAAGGCCATGATGGTAGAGAAGGCCGGTGGTGAAGAGGGTTTCCGTTCCCTGTGCTCTGGCGTCAAGAAGTGCTTGAATATTGATTACGGTTTTTGCACCGAGGCCGATCAGAAACCATGGCCCAAGGTGAAGTACAACGACGAATACTGTGCCCCCTTTATCGAGATTACTAAGCGAGGGCTTCCCGCCGACCCAAACATTGTGGGTGCCACCGAAATCTATGCTCGGCTGGGGCGGCAGTACCGTGCCATTTACGAGAACAAGGGAACCATCCCCTTGGGTGCCGATGTTATCAGTTACCTTTTTGACAACATGCCCTTTACGGCGGAACTCATCAACGCCTACTTGGGAACCAACTACAAGCTGGAATACACCAGCAAGAACAGGCGGTTCTTTACGGGCAGCAATGGCCGTAGCCTTTCAGGGGAGTTCTACTGGGCCCTGCAGGATAGTGCTGGTCAAAAGCTTGGCATGAGGAACGTGTTCTTTGGTTACGGGCACGCCCAGGTGCTCAAGTGGGCTTTGCATGGCACGGCGGTGGCCTATTTGGATATGGACCCTGTCTCGGACAAGGAGATTAGGTACAAGTTAACCGCTATCGTTTTCCCCGGCAATTCCGTCTTGAATTCCATTATGCAGATGCGGGTGTTCAAGAGTGTGGTGAGCGACAAGATCGACCACATTGTCCGCGACATCAAGAAGTCTTCAGGAGAATACGTCAAGGGCAACAAGGAACCTATGCTCCAGAGTGCCTCCCTCAAGTCTATGGAGAATGTCCAGTACATACTGGATTTCGAGAACGTGGTGAATGGTGCCCCGTGGAAGCTGGGTGATTTTGAAAAGCTGCAAAAGCAACGTCAGCAGGCCAGGGAAGTCCCCATCCCCCTGCAAGTGAAAGAATAATGTGTAGTGTGAAATGTGGGATGTGGAATGACATGAAACGTCATCCTGAGGCCGTAAGCCGATATACGATACTAGGCAACTTGTTGCCTTAGTAGAGTTAGGTTCGAAGGAGCAGGATCCAGGCCAGATGTTGTAAATGTGTAGTGTGGAATGTGTAATTTGAAATGAAAAAAGAAGGATGAAAAATGAAAGGTGAAAAAGAATCTCTTGAATCCCTTCTGTCCCGCGTCACGGACCGCCGTCGGGAACTTTTGACCCAGGTGGTGAACCGCCGTACCCGCCATTTTTGCATGGTACTGGAAGACCTGTTCGACCCCCACAACATTTCTGCCGTTATCCGCACCGCCGAAGTCTTTGGCCTGCAGGATGTGCACGTGATAGAAGAGGACAACGCCTACAGCGTGAACAAGTCCATCTTGAAGGGCTCCTACAAGTGGATGTCCATCTACCTGTATAAAAAGCGCATGCTCTGCATGGAAAAACTCCGTGCCAAGGGTTACAAGATTGCGGTGGCCAGCACCAATACCACCAATTCTGTTTTGGATTTGGACCTGAGTCAGCCTACCGCCTTTTACCTGGGGAGCGAGTTCCACGGGAACCACCCCGACACCCTGGCCCATGCCGATTACGAGTTCAAGCTGCCTCAGTATGGCATAACCGAGTCCATGAACGTGTCTGTGGCAGGCGGTGTGCTCATGACCTACCTGGACGTTTTCATGCAAAAAGAGGGCCGGGAAAAGTTCGAATTGCCTCCTGCCGAGCGGGATGCCCTGCTGTACGATTGGCTGGACCGCCACGTGAACGGCATCGAAAACAACAGCCCCATAGTGCGGGTGGAAGGGTAAAATTGGGGAAAACGGGTCCCAAAAGGCCCTTTTGGGGACTTTTTTCCTTAAAGTCCCTGCCATAATATGCTATTTTACGGTTGAAATGAAGAAGAATTCTGCACTTTATTTTTCTGTTGGCCTGGTTGTCCTCTTGGCCATTGTCATTCTTGTGTTTGGAATGTTCTTCTTGAACGAGAAGGACCCTCGCGAAACTTTTAACACCTTCCACCTCCGTTTTACCCAGGTCAGTACCCTGGTTTTGGATGACCCCGTTAAGGTCAATGGCGTCAAACTGGGCAAGGTGGAAAGCATTAACCTTGCCGGACACCGTGTGGTGGTGACCATCCGCCTCCGTACCGACGTGAAGATTCCCAAGGATTCCGAAATCAGGGTGCAGAACATCGGTATCATGGGCGAACGCCAGATTGGCATGATTCTGGGGGACTCCGAAGAGTATTTTGAGCCGGGGGACACCATTACGGGCCAGTTTGATGCGGGTATTGCCGAGGCCCTCGGTCTGGCAGGCGAAGTTTGCGACAGTACCAAGATTTTGCTGGAGTCGGTGAAGAGGGCCCTGAAGGGCACCATCGCCAGCGATAATTTCCAGGAGAGGTTCAATACGCTGCTGGTAAAGGCGGAAACCTTGGAAGACCGCCTGATGGAACTTGTGAATTCTACGGACCCCGAGCTTAAGAAGAGCCTGGCCGGTCTGAATGAAGTGACGGCCAAGGTGGGTAACTTGGTGGAGGGCGTCAAGCCGCCTATCGACAACCTGTTTGCTAACACCGATGTGGTTATAGGGAATGCCAACAACCTGATTGCGGAACTGGAAGGCGTCACCAAGCATTTGGATGGACTTATCGCCAAAATCCAGTCCAAGGAAAATACGGTGGGCGCCCTGCTTTCCGACCGCACCTTGCATGACGACCTGGTTAAAACGGTCCATTCGGCAGACAGCCTGTTCCGCGTGATTTTGCATGACGGGCTCGATGTGAATGTGGATATTTTCTGAGGATTTATGGTAGTAAAGACTCTTAAGGTTACCAACAAGCTAGGTGTCCATGCGCGTCCCGCAGGAATGATTGTGGACATAACGGGCCCAGCTAAGAGCGACGTTTCCATTGTCTTCGAAGGTTCGAAGGCAAACGCCAAGAGCATCCTCAACGTGATGATGCTGGCAATTCCCTTTGATTCCGAAGTAAAATTCGAAGTGGAAGGGGAGGACGAGGAACTGGTCGTGCAAAAGTTGGAGCAGTTGTTCCATGACAACTTCAACGAAGAAGCAGGCTAAGGGTTCCTCTAGTTCCAAGAACCCCAAAAAACCATTACGCATTGTACTGGTGGGTGTGCCTGCATCGCCGGGCTTTGCCATGGGGAAGGTTTTCCCCGTAACCAACCGCGAAATTTCTGTTGTAGAAGAGACCATCCCCGAAAGCCGGGTGACGGTAGAAGAGCAACTCTTTTTGAAGGCGGTGAGCAAGACCGCCAAGGAAATCAACCAGATTCGGGAAATTTCCGAAGCCCGTACCGGGGTGCAAGACAGCCTGATTTTTGCCACCCACTTGATGATTTTGCAGGACCCGGGACTGGTGAATGGGGTCTTGGAGCGTATCCAGAAAAAGCGCAAGAACGCCCGCTGGGCGGTACATGTGGTGCTGGGCAACTACATCGAGAAGTTCGAGAAAATCAATTCCCCTGCCATGCGGGACAAGGCGGCGGACCTGCGGGACCTGTACAACCGCTTGATGTCCGCCATGGAAGATTCCGGACCCGTTCTGGAGGACGAAGTCCTGCAGGATGGCGTGGTCCTTACGGCTCACGAGATAATGCCCAGCATGCTGATTTCCCTGAAGCCTGGCCAGGTCAGTGCCTTGGTCATGGATACGGGTGGTCGCACCAGCCACGTGGCTATCTTGGCCCGCTCCCTGCAGATTCCCGCGGTGTCTGGCCTTAGGAATGTGGCTGCCCAGGTCAAGGCGGGCGACACCATCATCGTGGATGGTGCGGGCGGCATGGTCATTGTCAACCCCGACGAAGAGGACATCCGCAAGTTCCGAGAAAGGCAAGAGGTGTTCGAACGGCAGCGCCGGGAACTGTTCACCATGCGCCGTCTGGAACCCATGACCCGCGATGGCAAGTACATTACGCTGCATGCCAACATTGAACTGCCCTCTGAGTCGGAAAAGGTGACGGACTACGGTGCCACGGGTATCGGCCTTTACCGTTCCGAGTTCTTGTTCTTCAGGAAAGATTTGCCTACCATGGAAGAGCAGAAGGAAGCCTACGGGCAAATCCTTTCCACCATGGCTCCCTGCCCGGTGACTATCCGCACCTTGGATGCAGGTGGCGACAAGCTGGTGTCCGGCGTTTCGGCGGTGAACGAATCCAACCCCTTTATGGGCTGGCGTTCTATCCGTGTGTGCCTGGACAGGCAAGACATTTTCTGCGACCAGCTGAAGGCCCTTTTGCTGGCCAACACCCAGGGCAACCTGCGGATTTTGTTACCCATGATTTCGGGCCTTGGGGAACTGCGTCGCGCCAAGGCGTGCATCAAGCGTTGTGCCGATGAACTGAAGGCTCAGGGCTTTGATTGCGGCGAAGTGAAGATTGGCGCCATGATAGAGGTGCCGGCCGCGGTGATGCTTGTGGACCTGATTGCCAAGGAAGTGGACTTCTTTAGCATTGGTACCAACGACCTGATCCAGTTTACCTTGGCGGTGGACCGTACCAACGAATTGATTACGGACATGTTCCAGCCCCACCATCCGGCGGTGCTGAACATGATAAGCCAGGTGGTAATGGCGGCCCACAGGGAAGGAATTCCCGTGGCGGTTTGCGGTGAAATGAGTGCGGACCCCATGAGCATCCTTTTGCTGGTGGGCCTTGGGGTGGACGAACTTTCCATGACGCCCTGGAGCGTGATGGCCACCAAGAAGATTATCCGTTCCATCAACTTCGAGGACGTGCGGGAGACGGCGCTGACCGTGTTGCAGATGGACGATGCGGATAGCGTGAACGAGTTCTTGCACAAGAAGTATGCGCAGACCATTACGGACTTGGGCATTTCCAGCTTTGTGGGGCAGGTAGATGGGAAATGACGCTTCGCGTCATCCTGAGGCGTAGCCGAAGGATCCAGGCCCGAGGTTATTGTTGAATGATTGAGAGTTTGTTGAAAAACGGTAAAGTGAATAGGGCGCTCTTTTTAGTTTTTGTTTGCGTTTCGCTGCTTTTTGCGGATTCTGTAACTGTATCTTCTAGTGCCGCTGCTGCGGTTGTGTCTAGTGCTGCCGCAGTTTCCGTTGCGGCCAAACCTGCACCGGCAACCCCCGCGGTGGATTCTGCTACGCTGCCTTCTGTAGCTGCTAGTGAAAACCTGATAGCCACGGTTCCTTTGGATGACCCTTATGTGGAACTGGAAAAGATTCCTTCCAAGGAATTCCAGAACCTGGTAACCCGTGCACAGCGTTCTCGTTTGGCGAGCCTGGACACTTCCCTCCCCAAGAACGTGCGGGACTTTGCCCGTGCCGCTGACTTCTTTTACAGGGAATCCTGGGACAGTGCCTATATGGCATACGATTCTTTGCGTACCAGGGATTCTGTTTTGGAGAAAAGCGTCATTTTGCGTATGGCCCACACCCGCTTTATGCAAAAGAACTACGGCAAAATGCGGGAAGTCTTGGCTCTTGGTAAAAAGTTCTCTAAGGATGCCGAGTTTGACAAGTCCGCTTCCCGTATGCGGATAGAGGCCGCCATGGCGGACACCACCTTGAGTGACGTGGCTCATTCCGATTCCTTGAAGGCCTTTTTAGACAAGTACCCCAAGGGCGAAGATGCCGCTGTTCTAAAGTACCGCTACGCCCAGTATCAGGAGCAGTTCAAGCAGTTGGTGCAGGCCAAGAAGCTTTATATGCAGCTGCTGGCCAGTTCCACCATTTACAAGGATTCCGCCTTTGCCGCTATCCGTCGCTTGCGTAAGGTTCAGGGCACTCCGGAGAGCTTGCCCGAAAAGATTGCTTACGCCCGTATGGCCTGCGCCAAGGACGAGGCTTCCACTTGTTTGGTGCTTCTGGATTCCATCGCCATTCTGGATTCTGTTGCCTTGGCAAAGAACCCTTCTGCCGCGGTCCCTGCTCCGGAAGATTCCTTGCAGAAGCTGTTACGCCCCAGCACGCTGGATATGGATACCCGCATTGCCCTGTGGGAAAAACGTGCGGTGACCCTCAGGAACTTGAAACGGGATGACGAATCCATTGCCCAGTTCCGATTCCTGCTGGATTCCGTGGAGGCCAAGCCCCTGTGGATGCAATCCATTTTGAAACTGTACCGTAACAATGCAAAGAAGTATGCCCGTGAGATAAAGACCACTGATTCCCTGCTCCAGGATGTGAGCCAGTTCAGCAAGGAAAACGCCAACAACCTGTGGATCAAAGGCTTTGAATACGAGCAGAACCAAAAGTACGATAGCGCTATCGTCTGCTTTAAGAAACTTTCCCACCGCCGTTTCAAGAACAATGTAAAGCGCCAGTGGGCTAAGTTCCGCATAGGCTTTGTGTACTTTAAGCAAGAAAAATGGGAAGAGGCCGTGGCCGCCTTTATAGACGCCGCCAAGGAACCCTTCCTGTGGAGTGGAAGCGGCGCCCGCATGTTCCTGGGCGATGCCTACATGAAGCTGGGCAAGGACTCTTTGGCTCGCGAGGCTTACTTGGATTGCATTCGGGATTTCCCGTTGGCCTATTACGCCCACCGCAGCCGCCTAAAGCTGGCGGAATACAAGCTGATGGACGAAAAGGACATTCCCTACGCCCATGGGGTGCCCATGTCTCCCGAAGAGACTTTGGCGTGGATTCGCGCTTCCCAGAAGCTGGGCAAGCCGGACACCACCTACAATCCGGCCAGGTACCAGCGGATAAAGGACTTATTCCTGTACGGCTTTAGCGATCAGGCCTTCGCCCTGTACGACGAAGTGCGACGCAAGAATTTTAAGCGTTTGGATTTCCTCTACGAATACGGAAAACTGTTTTACGATGTAGGGGAGGTGGCTTCGGGCTATCGCCTGGCAAGGCAGTTCCAGAACAATATGGACCGCCGCCGCTTTATGGCGCCTCCCATAGATGTCTTGCATTACCTTTACCCCATCCCCTTCAAGGACCAGGTGAAGTTCCATTCCGGATTCCGCATAGACCCATTCTTTGTGTACAGCGTCATGCGTCAGGAATCCATATTCAACTTTGAAATCGCCTCCCCTGTAGGCGCCCGCGGGCTGTTGCAGATTATGCCTGCTACCGGCAAGATGGTGGCCGCCAAGGAAGGCATTCCCAATTTTGATCCCGACTTGTTGTACAACCCCTACATGAACATCCGTTTGGGAGTCCGCTACCTGGTGGACTTGAAGGCGGAATACAACGATGATTACATGTACGTGCTGGGCAACTACAATGCGGGCCCTAAGCCCACCAAACGCTGGCAAAAAGAGGGTGAGGGCAAGCATTGGGACATCCGTGCCGAGGAAATCAGCTACTGGGAAACTCGTGACTACGTAAAACGGGTCATGGGTAACTACTGGATTTATCAGGAAATCTACGACGGGATTTAATCCATGCTGTTCCTCCTCCTTACCATAGGTCCCGCCTTCCTTTTTGCCTGCGGAAACATCCTGGAAAAGTCCGGAGTTTCTACCGTTGGTAAGCGCACTGGCGGAACATCCCACCCTTGGGAATTCTTCAAGGGCGTTGTTACCAACAAGTTTTGGTGGCTGGGAATCAGTTGTTCTGGCTTGGCCACGCTGGGCTACTACATTGCCATGGCCCGCTACGACCTTTCCCAGGTGCAACCCATGATGGTCTTGAACCCGGTGCTTACCGCCCTGATGGGTTTTTGCATCTTGAAGGAAGCCCTCACCAAGCGCATTGTGGTGGCCATCTGCTTTGTGGTGGCAGGCCTCCTTTATTCCGTAGAGAACTTGGGGGAATCGACGGCGGTGCAGGACATCGGGATGCTTTGGGCATACGCCGGCGGACTCTGTGCGGTAACGCTATTTGCCCATTTGTTCGTGAAGGACCGGGAAATGGTGGATTCCCTGATTATGGGCGTGGGCTTTGGACTTTCGGCAGCCTTCTACAAGAGCCTCGCCATGGATTTTGACTTGGACCATATTGAAGCTTCGTCCATAGCAAACCTTTTGCTTGATTTTAGAACATTGGGTTACATTGCCACCTACGGCATAGCATTCCTTTATTCCCAAGTTTCCTTCTCTCGCGGTCGTGCCCTGTTCATTATTCCCTTCAGTGCGGCGGTGGGTGCCGCCGTCCCCACGTTGGCCGGTGCCTTGGTTTTTTCGGAGGCCTTCCCCATAGGGAAAATTATTTCCGTGGCCCTGGTTTTGGTGGGTGCGGCGTTGTTTGTGGTTCGCAGGCCCCGCCGAAACGCCTCAAAAAGCTAGGAATTTGTAAAAAAAGTTGGAATTACTGACAACCGAAAGTACCATTCGGTCTTTTAGAATATATATTGGAAAGGTGGGGGATTCATGTTCTATTTCAAGAAAGTGATTTTGGTCCAGTCTGCATTGTGCCTGCCGCTGGTGTTTTGCCTGTGGAGTTGTTCTTCGGACAGTGGTACCAAGGTGGACGAACAGTGCCTGGATTGCCCGGAAGAAGCTGCTCAGGGTTCCTCTTCGTCCCAAGTTCCTACCGAAGAATCGTTGCTCAACATTCACTTTTCGGAAGTGGACCCAATCAACATTTCTTACGATGACCACGAAGGTGGAGACGCGGGCTGGGTGGAACTTTACAACCCTTCGGATGCCCCGGTGGATTTGAAAGGATACGCCCTGACGGATTCCAAGTCGAACCTCAAGAAATGGGAGTTTGGCAATGTGCAGGTAGGCCCCAAGTCCCATTTGCTGGTATTCCTTTCGGGCAAGGACTACAAGGATCTTGTTCCTCCTTCGGATACGGTGAGTTTGGCGGGTACGGGGTGCTGGAAATGGACCGATGCCCAACAAGAGCCTGTAGCGGGGGAGAGTTACGTCAACAATTTCCCTGGAAAGACTGGCCTTTGCTTCAAGGAAAATGATCAGCAAAAGTTTGGTGGAGTCATGCAGTATGGCGAAAATGCCGAATTGGGTTGGCATTCCATTTCCTTTTTCGTGGGGACAAGGTCTTCCAACAAGAAGGATGTGGTGGACATCAGCAAGACCAATGAACTGCTACTTACGGGCTATATTGCCAAGGATTGCCAGTTCGTTGTTCGGTTAGCCCAGCCCGATGTAGATGATTGGAAGGGGTGGGCCAAAAAACTCAAGGGAACGGGAGATTCTTCTACGACTTACCGTATTGTACTCCCTACGGGAACTAGCCTTCCGGACCTCAAGAACATTTACGGAACCCGTTTCTCTCCGGAAGATAACGAGTTCAAGACGGTCACCTTCAAGATAGATTCCTACATAGCCCGTAACCGCGGCCATGAACCCCATACCAATTTCAAGGTTTCAAAGAAGGGCGGAACCTTGCTGCTGGCGGACAATGCAGGTAACGTGCTGGATTCGGTGACGTACCCCGAAGTTCAGGCTGGGAAATCCTGGTCCAGGAAAGCGGAATCGGGGAGCTACGAGAATACCTGGGGCTTTGCAGATTCCAGCCCTCTGGACTTTACTGCTGCTTCCGTGGTGGCCCGCCAGGCGGCAGTACCTTCCGAGAATTTGCCCGCCTCCGGTTTTTATTCTAGTGCCTTTACAGTACATTTTGACGAATCCCGCCAGGTCCGCTGTGCGTTGGAAGGTTATGCCCCCACGGCATCGTCTCCCTTGACAACGGATTTGACCATTGACAAGACGACGGTCCTCCGCTGTGCCTCATTTGAAGAGGGAGCCTTGCCCAGCAAGGTGGAAACCCGCACCTACGTGTTCGAAACTCGCCCCACTACTCCTGTGGTGTTCCTTTCCGCCGATCCCAAGTCCCTGTTTGACCCCGATACGGGCATTTACATGGATGGTCCCAACATACAGACGGCGGAACCGCACTATGGCGCCAACTACTGGGAGGACCGTGAAATCCCCGTGTTTGTGGAATTGTTGGAAAAAGGTGTGAATGCGCCGGCGTTCGCAAAAGACGCAGGCTACCAGATTTTTGGAAATTACAGCCGAGCCAATAAAAAGAAGTCCGTGGCTATCGTGTTCCGCGAAAAGTATGGCGACAAACGGTTGGAATACCCGCTTTTCCCCGATTTCCCGGATTTGAAAAAGTTCAAGGTTTTCCTCCTTAGGAACAATGGTGGCAATTTTGGTGCGGATTACATTCGCGACAGGTTGTGCAGTTCCGTCACGGAAGGCTTGGGTGTTGATTACCAGCGTGGTCGTGGCGTAGTGGTTTACTATAACGGCGAATACTATGGAATTTACAGTATCCGCGAGCGCTCTACGGAATATTACTTTGAAACGCATTACGGATTGAATCCGGATGAAGTGGATTTGCTGAAGGCGGACAATACCGCAACGGCGGGGTCCTCCACGGATTACGTGGCCATGATGAATTTTCTGGAAACCGCACACTTAGATTCCCAGCAGAATTATGACAAGGTGGCGGCGCAAATGGATGTGGACAACTTTATCAACTACGTCCACACGGAATTGTTCATGAACAATCGCGACTGGCCCTCCAACAATCTGAAGAAATGGCGGGGAAGCAATCCCAAGACCAAGTGGAAATGGTTCATATACGACATGGATTTCGGTTTCGGTAACGAGTTCAGTAAATTCAAGAACAACATCTTTGAATTCGCTACTGCAGAAGATGGCGATGATTGGCCCAATGGGCCTGAATCTACCCTGTTGCTCCGCCGGCTTTTGGAAAATGAAGATTTCAAGGCGGCTTTTATCAACCGTTTCCCCGTGCTCCTGGCTATGAACTTTGAAAAATCTAGGCTCTTGGCGCGTATTGACGCTATGATGTCCGAGATAGATTCCGAGGTTTCCAGGGACCAAAAACGCTGGGGTCATAGCGCTTCTTACATGAGCAGCCAATTGGAAAAGATGAAGACTTTTGCAGGGGCGCGTCAGGCGGTTATTTTGTCTGAAATGGCGGAGTATTTTAGCCTTGACGAGACTATAAATGTGACCCTTTCCACCCAGGGCTCCGGGAAGATTTTGGTGCACGGATTGCCATTGGATCGCTCGTCTTTGACCATCCCCTTCTTTAAGGGAACTCCCGTCACCATTACGGCCCAGGAGAACGGTGGAGTCTTTACGGGCTGGAGTGACAAGGTCACCGATAAAACCCGGACCATAATGCCCGAAGAAGTAAGCTCATTGACGGCGATTTTTAAGTGAGTGTGGGCGGTAGTTCCGCATATTTGCTAAATTCTTGGTACTATGAGTTTCAATACCAAGATTCTTTGTATTGGTGCGGGCTACGTCGGTGGCCCCACTATGACTGTTATCGCCGACAAGTGCCCCGATGTGAAAGTGACCGTGGTAGACATCAACCAGGCCCGCATTGACGCTTGGAACAGCGACAACCTCCCGATTTTTGAACCTGGCCTGGATGACGTGGTAAAGCGTGCCCGTGGCAGGAACCTGTTCTTCAGCACGGACATCCCGACCGCCATTAAGGAAGCGGACATCATCTTTGTTTCCGTAAACACTCCGACCAAGACCTTCGGGCACGGTGCAGGCAAGGCTTCGGACTTGCAGTATTGGGAAAAGACTGCCCGCAACATTCTGGAAATTGCTGACGAAGGCAAGATTATCGTTGAGAAGTCCACCCTGCCGGTTCGTACCGCTGCTGCCATGGAACGTATCTTGAACAGCAATGACAAGGGGCTGCACTTTGAAGTGCTTTCCAACCCCGAGTTCCTGGCCGAAGGTACCGCCATTAAGGATCTTTTTGAACCGGATCGCGTACTGATTGGTTCCCACCAGACGGAATCGGGTTTGGCTGCCTGCCAGAAGCTGGTGGATGTGTATGCCCACTGGGTTCCTCGGGATCGCATCCTCACAACGAACCTTTGGAGTTCCGAACTGACGAAGCTTACCGCAAACGCCTTCCTGGCCCAGCGTATCAGTTCCATCAACTCCATTAGTGCCCTCTGCGAAAAGACCGGTGCTGATGTGGACGAGGTTGCCTTCGTGATGGGTAAGGATACCCGAATCGGACCCAAGTTCCTCAAGGCCTCTATCGGTTTTGGTGGTTCCTGCTTCAAGAAGGACATTTTGAACCTGGTGTACCTGTGTGGTTACTATGGCCTGCCTGAAGTGGCTGCCTACTGGGAGTCCGTGGTAAAGATTAACGAATGGCAGACCCACCGCGTGGTGGACCGCATGCTGGAAACCATGTTCAATACTATCGCCAGCAAGAAGATTGCGGTATTCGGTTTTGCCTTCAAGGCCAATACGGGTGATACCCGCGAAAGCCCTGCAAACCTGGTGGTTCGCGACCTGCTGGCCGAACATGCACAACCGGTGGTAACCGACCCCAAGGCCATTCCTGACGCCAAGCGGGACCTGAAGGACGTAATCGACCAGGTGCAGTTCGAAGAAGACCCGTACAAGGCTGCCGAAGGCGCCCATGCCGTGGTGGTCTGCACCGAATGGAAGTGCTTTGCAGAACTGGACTGGAATCGCATTTACAAGGGCATGGCCAAGCCCGCCTTTGTTTTCGACGGCCGTAACATCCTGGATGCCGACGCCCTTCGCAAGATTGGCTTTGAAGTGTCCTCCATCGGTAAGGGCAAGGCGGAGTAAAACGTAATGTTTGACTACCTTGTTGTCGGAGCTGGTCTTTTCGGATCTGTTTTTGCTTGCGAAGCAAAAAAACAGGGCAAGAGTGTCCTGGTTATAGACCGTCGGGGCCACGTGGGTGGAAATGTCTACACCGAGAACGTGGGCGGTATAAATGTCCACAAGTACGGTGCACACATTTTCCATACCAGCAACAAGGAAGTTTGGGAATACATCCAGCAGTTCGCGGAATTCAACCGCTATACTAACAGCCCTGTCGCTCGCTATAAGGGGAAATTGTACAACCTTCCCTTTAACATGAACACCTTCAGCCAGATGTGGGGGGTAAAGACTCCCGAAGAGGCTCAAGCAAAAATTGACGAGCAGAAATCCGCTGCGGTAGCCGCCTTAAACGGCAGGGAGCCCGCCAACCTTGAGGAACAGGCCCTGTCCTTGGTGGGCCGTGACATTTACGAAACGCTCATCAAGGGTTATACCGAAAAGCAGTGGGGCCGCAAGTGTACAGAACTGCCAGCGTTTATTATCAAACGGCTGCCGGTGCGGATGGTGTTTGACAATAACTACTTCAACGACAAGTACCAGGGAATCCCCGTGGGCGGTTACACCCAGATTGTAGAAAAAATGCTGGATGGTGTTGAAGTGCGTTTGGGCGTAGATTTTTTCAAGGAACGTCAATCCCTTACGTCCGAAGCTAAAAAAATCCTGTTTACCGGAATGATTGACGAATTTTACGAGTACCGCTTTGGTGAATTGGAATACCGTTCCTTGCGATTCGACACGGAGGACGTGCCTCAGGAAAATTACCAGGGGAATGCGGTCGTGAACTACACGGAGGCGGAAATCCCCTTTACCCGCATCATCGAGCACAAGCATTTTGAGTTCGGTTGTCAAGGTGGTCCCGCTACAAACCATACGGTGGTGACCTGCGAGTATCCGGCTACCTGGAAACGGGGTGATGAACCTTATTACCCCATGAATGACGAAAAAAACAACGGGTTATATGCCAAATACAGAGCTCTTGCCGATCAGGAGAGCAATGTGATTTTTGGTGGCCGTCTGGGGATGTACAAGTATTTTGACATGCATCATGTGATTGCAGAAGCCTTGGCTTGTGCAAAACGGGAATTGGGTGGTTGAGGAGCTGCTGATGTTTGATTCTTTTGTGATTTTTGGCGGAAGCGGCTTTGTGGGTACGCACATGCAACGGTTGCTTCGGGAGAAATTCCCACAGGCCAAGGTTTATGTTGCCGACTTGCTTGCCGATGGTTCCCAGTATTCTCAAAAGATTGACGTCCGCAAGCCGATAGAAATGTCGGGGAACTTCGGTCCCAATACATTGGTATTTAACTTTGCGGCGGTCCATCGTACGCCGGGCCATCCGGATTACGCCTATTTTGAAACCAACATCCGCGGTGCAGAGAATGTCTGTGCCTTTGCCGAAAAGAATGGTATAGAGAACATCGTATTTACCAGCAGTATCGCCCCTTATGGCGCGGCCGAAGAGTTGAAGAGTGAGGACACCCTCCCCACGCCTAACACACCCTATGGCATATCCAAGCTGGTCGCCGAAAAAATCCACAGGGAATGGGCGGCCGGCGGCACCAATCGCAGGCTCTCCATAGTCCGGCCGGGAATAGTCTTTGGAACGGGTGAAAACGGCAACATGACACGCCTGTACAAGGCCCTTAAGGGCCACAAGTTCGCCTACGCTGGCCGCAAGGATACGATAAAGGCCTGCATTTATGTGAAGGACTTGGTCCGGGTGATGCTCGCCATGTCGGAGAACAGTTCTGCAGAGAAGGTGCAGCTTTATAACTGCTGTTACTATCCCTCCTTTACCATTGAGCAAATCTGCAACACTATGATGCAGGCCACGGGTGTGAAACGCCATATTCCGTATATACCGCAAAAGCCCATGATGGCGGCGGCGACCGTTGCAGGGGCCTTTGGTGGGCTTGGTTTGGGAATCTGTCCCGCCCGTGTAAAAAAACTGATGATTTCGACCAACATTGATGGCCAGAAATTGTCCAAGGACTACCCGCTTTCTTTTACGCTCGAGGAGGCCTTTCGCGACTGGTGGAAGGATTGCGAAGAGAAGTGCCTAGAGTAGTTTGAAAGGGAAGTGTTATGAATGCGAAGATTATCATTGCGACCCATAAGCCCTACCAGATGCCCTCTGGCGAGATGTATGTCCCTGTCCATGTAGGGGCTGCGGGGAAGCCGGATTTGGGTTATACGCGTGATGATTCTGGCGACAATATCAGCGAAAAGAACAAGAACTATTGCGAATTGACGGGGCTTTACTGGGCCTGGAAAAATCTTAATGCCGATTACATTGGGTTGGCCCATTATCGCAGGCACTTTTCCATAAAGCCCAAATCGGACCGTTGGGCTTCTGTTTTGACGAGCACTGAATTGGAAACGCTAGTGAACGGCTGCGATGTGATTTTGCCTAAGCCCAGGAATTATTTTATCGAATCTAATTACTCGCAGTATATTCACGCGCATCACGCCATAGACTTGGATACAACGCGGGCTATTCTTGAAGAAAAGTACCCGAGCTACATTCCGGTCTATGACAACTACATGAAACGGACCATCGGGCATCGCTTCAACATGTTCATCATGAAAAAGGAAAAGTTCGACGCTTACTGCAGCTGGCTTTTTGATGTCCTTTTTGAGCTGGAACGGCGTTTGGACATTTCCCAATACAACCAGAACGATTCCCGCGTGTTTGGCTTTGTGAGCGAACGCCTTTTAGATGTTTGGCTGGAAACCAATTCTGTTCAATACAAGGAAATCCCCTGTATGTTCATGGAAAAACAGAACTGGCTGGTGAAAGGTTTTAATTTCTTGAAACGGAAAATTAAGGGATCGTAGGTTCTTTTAGTAGAAGGAGCGACAGGTTCGATGACGGAGCAGAATAGTGCAAAAAAATACAAGATAGGCTATACATGCGGTGTATTTGATTTGCTGCATGTGGGTCATTTGAATTTGCTGGAACGGTGTAAGGCCATGTGCGAAAAGTTGGTCGTTGGAGTCTGCGACGACGACTATGTCCGGACTATAAAAAAGAAAGAACCTGCGATTTTGGAGAACGATCGTGTCAGGATGTTGAAGGCGCTGAAGGTTGTAGACGACGCTTTTTTGGTTACTATCGAAGAAACCGACGACAAACTGAAAATTTTAGAGAAAATCCACTTTGACGTTTTGTTTTCTGGGGATGACTGGAAAGGTTCGGAACGTTATATCCTGACAGAAAAGCAGTTTGAAAAATATGGGGTGGCCATAGAATATTTGCCCTATACAAAGGGAATTTCAACGACGCAGTTGAAGGAATCCTTTACAAAGTAGAGGTTTTGGTGATAGATCCTAGCCAACAGGCCCAATTACGCAGTCGGTTTAACCCTGATGGGTCGGATTTGCGCCGAGCACAGCTCCGCATGCTCGACATGTTGCGCTTTATTGATGGCGTTTGCACAAAAAACAACATTAAGTATTGGATTGATTCGGGCACTTTGTTGGGAGCGGCTCGCCACGGTGGCTACATTCCTTGGGACGACGATACCGATATTTGTATGCCCAAGGCCGATTACCAAAAATTTAAGCAGATTATGCTCACACAAAATGTGAGTAGCGAGTTTGTTTTGCAATGCGATGAAACCGACAAGGGCTTTTTTTCACCGTGGGATGTGCTGAGGGATCTAAAAAGCGAGTATATCCAAGATTCGGCGTTGCACAATATCAGAAAATTCAAGGGTGTACAGGTAGACATCTTTTATCAAGACGACAAGGTTTACGAATTTGCTAGAAAGTGGATGATAACCCTGTACAAAAAAATGGTTTTGCGGGTTATTAGCTCCAAAAGCTGGAAAGCAAAACTTTTAAAACCGTTTTTAAGGATCAACTATCGCATATTCAAATATTGCTTGACCCCTATTCTGCATTTGCTTCACCCAAAAGAGAACGAGTACTACCGAATGCCTTATGGGGCGTCGTTCAAATCTATCCGCTTTAAAAAGAACATTTATCCTTTGCAGAGGGTAGAATTTGAAGGCGGATATTTCTCTGCTCCAGCAAATGTTGATGCTTATTTGAAAGATATTTATGGGGATTGGCAACAGGTTCCCGACATAGACCATATTCAAACACACAATGTTAAGGTGAAGTTTGCGGATGGCTGAAAAAACAAGCCGGTTGGAATATCTGGATTTTTTAAAGGGCTTTGCCATATTCCTTGTGGTTATGGGCCATTTTCTCGCGTGGACATTCCCCCCAGAAGTGGATAGGGGCTATTATCCCATGCTTGTAAAGAATGCCATTTATACTTTCCACATGCCCCTTTTTTTCTTTGTCTCGGGCTATCTTGTGGATTTCAAGAAAAAGGAATGGCGCTTTAAAACGGGACTGACCTTAATTTGGCGCCGGATTGTGACCTTGTTGTTGCCTGGTTTTGCCTTTTTCTTGTTGCTTTTTGCGAGGACCGGGGCCCTATATTACGAGTGGTTTTTAAAGGTTCTTTTTGAAATGTGCCTTGTTTTTGCGTTGACCAAGGTTTTTTGTCATTACGTGATGAAAAAGGTTCCGTTAGAAATGGTGGTCCATGCCGTCGTTGTGGGCCTGCTCTTTTTCGCCAAGTCCAAGGTGTCCGGGACTTTTTTCAGCGAAACGCTGTCTTTTTCAAGTTTTTGCAATTCCTATCCCTATTTTCTGTTAGGCTATGTCTATTGCAAGTTTGGGTGGAACGAATACGTGATGTCCAAAAAATGGATATACTCCCTGTGTTTAATCCTTTGGGGAGTGATCTTTTTTGTAGCAAAAGATTTTTCCATTCCCGGAAGTAAATACATCCTTGCAGTTTCGGCAATAGTGGCTTGCGTAAAGTTGTCGCAAGACTTGAATTATGAAAAAAAGTCGCTGGTGGTGAAAAAAATGATCCAGTGGGGCAAAATCTCCCTGGCGATATACTTGGTGAGTCCGATGATTATCCCTTGGTTCCCTGAGTTGGGCCTTTATTTTATAAAGGCGGATGCTTACGAACCTTTTGGGAATGTTACGCATTCTGCCCATATAACCACTGTCTTTTTGCAGGTGGTGGCCGGAGTTGCTATTAGCACTTATGTGTGCGTCATCTGTGCGATGATAAGGAAAATAGTGAGCCGTAGTCCCGTGCTAAATCTGGTCTTTTTTGGAGAACGTTCAAACGTGAAAGCAAATGGCTAAGTCGGTAGGGAAAAATTTCGGATACAACCTAGTACTTACATTTTGTAAGTACTTGTTTCCATTAATCACTTACCCCTATGTTTCTCGCGTATTGGGCGTCAACAACATAGGTATATGTAACTTCGTAGACAGCTTAGTTAACTATTTTATCTTGTTCTCTACGCTTGGAATAGGCTCTTACGGAGTTCGAGAAATAGCTAAGTGCCGAGGCGATTTGGAAAGGCGGAATCTCGTTTTTTCAAGCTTGCTAGGTATTAATTTTTTTGGTACGATTCTTGCCGTTGCGACATTGGTCCTTTGCACTTTGTATGTCCCAAACCTGCAGGCCTATAGGGAGTTTTTATGGATCGGCTTGGTAAAACTGGTATTCAACATGTTCCTGATAGAGTGGTTTTTTCAGGGACTGCAAGAGTTCAAGTACATCACCGTTCGTTCCGTTGCAATTCGTTTCCTTTACGTAATAGGCGTCTTTGTCTTTGTTCGCTCTTCCAATGACGCGAACTATTATTACGCCCTAACGGTAGGAACCACGGTTTTGAACGCCTTGTGCAACTGGACCTATTCCACCAAATACAGAAGCTTTTCTTTTAAAAATATCCATATAAAGATGTTCCTTGCGCCTGTGCTTATTTTTGGGTATTACAGGTTGTTGACGTACATGTATTCGACGTTCAATGTCACTTTCTTGGGTTTTTGTTCTGGTGACAGGGAAGTGGGCTATTTTGCAACGGCAACGAAACTTTACACCATAATCATGGGCGTATTCACGGCCTTTACAACAGTTATGGTTCCAAGGGTCAGCGAATTGCTGAGCGAGGGCGATACCCCAAAATTGCAAAAAATTGCGAATGACACCTTTCAGGTGCTAACGGTTGTTTCAATACCTATAATTTTATTTTGCGTATGCTGCTCTAGTGAGGTCATTACCCTAATTGCGGGTCCTGGTTATGAAGGTGCCTATTTGCCCTTTAAAATAGTGATTGTTTTGTTGTTGATTATTGGGATGGAACAGATTGTTATACAGCAGTTCTTAATGGCAGCCCAGTCGTCCAAGCCAATTTTTATTGTGAGTTCCGTTGGGGCCGTGGTTGGTATATCGATGAACGCCATGCTGACACCGCGATTCGGTGCTGTTGGTTCTTCGATTTCGTGGGGCGTTTCGGAATTGGCGGTGCTTTGCTTTGGGCTAGTCTTGGCAAAGAAGCATGTGGGTGTTAGCTTTAACTTGAAATTTTTCCTGAAGAATCTAGGGTGGTCTTTGGTGTATTTGCCCCTGCCGTTAGCCCTGTTTTTCTTGGTCAAGCTTCCTTTTGGGGTGAATCTTGTTGTTAACGGCCTCGTCTTTTTTGTACTGTTCTTGCTTATTAATCTCAAATTGAACAAGAACCAGCTTCTGGGCGAGGGTATCGTCAAAATTATGGGCAAAATGCGCAATTTAATCTCGAAGGGGTAAATCTGAGCACCCCCTTCGGTTGGCTCGTAAGTAAAACGCCCCCGTTTTTTTTATATTGTGACTTGAAGATATGGAAGTCTTTGTCGTAAATATGCTACTGTATGTAGCATGGTTAGTGTGGAGTGTGCGCAATAGGGAAAAGTGCAGCGCATTTTACATTTTCTCCGTTTTGATGTATGCCGCAGTTGCCGGTATGGGCATCTATATCTTTGGTGACAATATTTACCAAAATGAAATTCAGGACCATCGAAGCGTAGAGTATTTGAGCTACGTCCCGTATATCTTGATGTTTTTGATGATGCTTTTTGTGCTCTGGCCTATTAAGGAATTGCAAAAATTCGAACTGGGCTGGAGTGATGTACGCTTAAGGCGGTTCTCGGATGCTTTTGTCTTGATGCTGTTGGCCCACATGTTTTTCTGGCTTCATGGCTTTCAGTTTGGTGCTGCTTCGGACCTTGGTGATGCTTACCACATGAGTGTCTCGGGTGATTTGGGGCTGCGCTACGGGTCCGATGTGGAAACTATTATTGCCAAGATCCTTAGGCGTTTTTCCATTTGTATAACGCCGGTGTTCTATTATTTGCAGTTTTATCGAATTAGCAAGGGGAAAAATAGTGGTATTGCCATTGTTTTCTTGTGCACGGGCTTTATTTCTAATGTGGTCCCCCCCATTTTGCAGGGTAATCGGGGTAGTATTTTCTTCTCGTTCTTCTCCTTGTTCTTTATTTACACCTGTTTCAGTAGCGATATTCCTGCAAAGTTGAAGAAGGTCATATACAGTCTTGTGTTGGTGGCTTTAGGGGTCCTTTTGTTCTACGTGTTGATGATTTCCATATATAGGGCAAAGGGGGACGCGGATGTCGCTATCGGCAGAATTTTCCGATATTTTGGAGAACCGTTCTTGAACTTGGGGCTTGTTTATTGGAATTCGACAGATGTTCATACTTATGGGGTTCGCTTTTTCCCAAAATTTGTAGAATTTGCGGGGATTGAACTTCCTGATTCAAAATATGGGGTAGATGCCCTTCGTGAGTTCTGGACAAGGGTTTACGGAGTTAATATGTATTATTTTAAAACTCTGTTTGGGGACCTGTATATGGAATTTGG
>Ga0265298_10001041_pt1 | contig 41032 bp, 25 predicted proteins | sample AusTroGonzalo_MG_3_FD_193486 | JGI IMG/M metagenome (GOLD analysis project Ga0265298, IMG submission 193486) | Bovine rumen microbial communities from tropical cattle in Woodstock, Queensland, Australia - Gonzalo_01 | ecosystem: Host-associated > Mammals > Digestive system > Stomach > Rumen ... | reverse complement strand
ATCTTTGCCATCGCTTTTTGTTATGGTGCAAAGATACAAAAATCTTTGACACGACGAAGCCCTGGCTCGCCAAAGTCAGGGCTTTTTTAGCAAAAAAAGAGGGTGCGTGACTTTTGACACACCCTCTACCTACCCACACACGCACAATGAACGTGTGATTATATACAAAAAATGGTCGCATTTTTGCGACCTTTTTCTTTGCAGGGGATGAGAGAATCGAACTCCCATCTGCGGTTTTGGAGACCGTCATTCTACCATTAAACTAATCCCCTGTAAAAGAAAGGGCATTATAGCAATGCCCTTCTCTTGTTGTTTAGTTGAGCGGTGTTCTCTTAGTCGAGGATCTCAGTGATCTGACCAGCGCCCACGGTACGACCACCTTCGCGGATAGCGAAACGGAGGTTCATGTTCAGAGCGATTTCAGAGAGCAGGTCAACCGTGATTTCTACGTTATCACCAGGCATACACATCTCAACGCCAGCAGGCAGAGTGATAGCACCGGTAACATCCGTTGTACGGAAGTAGAATTGAGGACGATAGTTGTTGCCAAACGGGGTGTGACGGCCACCTTCTTCTTTCTTCAAAACATACACAGAAGCTTTGAATTTCTTGTGAGGATGGATGGAACCCGGTTTTGCGATAACCATACCACGACGGATTTCGTCCTTGTCGATACCGCGGAGCAACAAACCTACGTTATCACCAGCTTCACCTTCATCGAGGATCTTGCGGAACATCTCAACACCCGTAACGACGGATTTGAGTTTTTCAGCACCCATACCGATGATGTCAACAGGGTCGGAGGTGTGGATCACACCAGTCTCGATACGACCGGTAGCCACAGTACCACGACCGGTGATGGAGAACACGTCTTCCACAGGCATGAGGAAGTCTTTATCAACGTCACGCGGAGGCAGCGGAATCCAAGTGTCAACTGCGTTCATGAGTTCCATGATCTTCTCAACCCACTTCGGTTCGAGGTTCAAGCCACCGAGGGCGGAACCGCGGATAACCGGTGTGTTGTCGCCGTCGAATCCGTAGAATGACAGCAGGTCACGGATTTCCATTTCAACGAGGTCGAGCAACTCAGGGTCGTCAACCAAGTCAACCTTGTTCATGAAAACAACCATTTTTGGCACACCGACCTGTTTTGCCAACAGGATGTGCTCACGAGTTTGAGGCATCGGACCGTCAGTAGCGGCCACAACGAGGATAGCGCCGTCCATCTGGGCAGCACCCGTTACCATGTTCTTCACATAGTCGGCGTGACCCGGACAGTCAACGTGTGCATAGTGACGAGTCTCGGTTTGATACTCAATGTGAGCGGTGTTGATGGTGATACCACGCTCTTTCTCCTCAGGAGCGTTATCGATGGAATCGAAAGATCTCACTTCGGAAAGACCTTGGTTGGCCAAAACCGTTGTGATAGCAGCGGTCAAGGTCGTTTTACCGTGGTCAATGTGACCAATTGTACCCACATTTACGTGGGGTTTGGTGCGTTCAAATTTCTCTTTTGCCATTTTCTTATAAATTAATGATTAATATTTTTGCTTGTTTGTTTCAAGTGGAGCCGTTGATGAGAGTTGAACTCATGACCCCATCCTTACCAAGGATGTACTCTACCACTGAGCTACAACGGCTTTTTTCATTATGAAAAGAACAACCCATAGGGTGGGTTTCAAATGGTTGGCAAAAATACAATATTTTTTGAAATCCCGAACTTTTTTACGTAAAAAAAATTATTTACCTGACAACTTATTGATAGTCAGTATTAAACTATCTCTCCAGTAGGGGATATCGATGCCGAATTTTTCTTTAACCTTCCTCAAATTGAAGACAGAATAGGCAGGTCTGGCGGCTTTTGCCGGATATTCGCCCGTAAAAATGGGGTGAACGGTGCATGAGTTACCCGAAATCTCCATGATGGCTTTCGAGAAGTCGTACCAACTGATAACCCCTTCATTGGCATAATTATAAATATGAATCCCCTCATGCTCTGCATCGGCAGCTACGCCCTGCATCACGGCCTGTGCAAGGTCGCCGGCGTATGTGGGACCGCCGATCTGGTCGCTCACCACCGAAACCTCATCGCGCTCGCGGCCCAATTGCAGCATGGTCTTAACGAAGTTGCGTCCGTATTCGGAGTAGAGCCAGGAGGTGCGGATGATGATGGCGCGGCAGCCCACTTCGGCAATAGCCTGTTCGCCGGCCAGCTTCGAAGCCCCGTAAACCGATTTCGGCGCTGGAACATCGTCTTCTTTGTACGGATGGCAGGCCTCGCCGGAAAATACATAGTCGGTGGAGATGTGCACCAGCAGGCAATTGTGTGCCTTCGCCACTTCAGCCAAATTGCGCACGGCGTCGCGATTCAGCTTGTAGGCCATGTCCACGTCGTCCTCGGCCTTGTCAACGGCCGTGTAAGCCGCCGCATTGATGATGACATCTATGGAATGTTCCGAAACGAAACGCTCGATCTGGGCCTTCTCGCAAATGTCCAAGGTATCTACATCTGTATAAAAATATTGATACATGTTCCACTCGGGTAGCTTTGCCTTGTCTTGCAGGCATCTTCCCAATTGGCCATTGGAACCGGTAATTAATATGTGGTTCATTAGTTAATAGATAATAGTTAATAGTTAATAGATAATAGTTGTTACGTTTTATTTTGTTTTATTAATTTTGGTGTGTTTTCTTTAGTGGTTTTGATAATGGAGGTTAGTAATTTTATGAGTTCGTCGTTGTCTTTTTTCATTGATTCATATTCGGTATCTGTTAAATATGCAGTTGAATGAATGACTTCAAGCCAGTAATCTGTTTCACCTGCTTCTTTTAGAGCGATATTCATTTTGCTGATGAAATCCTTCCGACTTTGGGCAAATACCCCCTCTCTGATATTAGCTCCTATACTTGTACCCGATCTAAGGATTTGCTTGGACAATATGGTTTCTTTCTTCTTATCAATTAAAAAACGATAACACCTTGCAACCCTCTTTGCGAAGGCCAAACTCTTATCTCCGACAATACTATTCCTTGCCAACCCCTAATCTCCTATAACTATTATCTATAAACTATTAACTATACAAGTTCCACGCTTTCCCGGAACATCGGAACTTGCGTTTTCTTGAATCCTGCGTCGGCCAGGTGTTTGACGTATGCCTTGCGCGCGTCGTCCTCGCCATGCACGATGAAGAGTTTCTTCAGGCGGCGGTTGCCTTTTTGGCATGAAAGATACTGGATGAGCTCATTGTAGTCGGCGTGGCCGGAATAGGCATCGATGCGGGCCAGCTGGGCTTTCACATCGTAAATCTCGCCGAAAATGGAGACTTTCTTGTCGCCGCGCATGATTTTGGCTCCCAAGGTGGTGGGTGAACAGTAGCCGACGCAGAGTATCGTGGTCTTCGGATCCTCGATGTTGTTGGCCAGGTGGTGCTTGATACGTCCGGCCTCCATCATGCCCGAGGCGGAAATGATGATGCAGGGACGGTTGTAGGTGTTGAGTCGCTTGGAGTCGTCAATCGTGCGCACGTAGGTGAGGTTGTCGAAACCGAACGGATCCTTGGTTGTCTCCATGAACTGCCGGATGTCGGCGTTGAAGTTCTCGTCGTGCAGCCGGTAGATGTTCGTGGCGGAACAGGCGAGCGGGCTATCGACAAAGATTTCAATGTCGGGAAGATCTCCGGCCAGTTTCAGACGGTGCAGTGAATAGACAATTTCCTGAGTTCTGCCAATGGCGAACGAGGGGATAAGCAGCTTGCCTCTCCTTTTGGCGCAGGCGTCCTTCACCACTAACATCAACTCCTGGTCGGCCTCGTCCAAAGTGGTGTGGAGCCGATCGCCGTAGGTGGATTCGGTGATGATGTAGTCGGCGTGCGGGAACGGTTCAGGGTCGGGAAGGATGCGCTTGTTGTACCGCCCGATGTCACCGGTGTAGCACAAAGTGCGGGTTTTGCGCCCCTCCTTGAAGGTGATGTAGATGGCACTGCTGCCTAACATGTGGCCGGTTTCATGGAAACAGATGGACACTTCCGGCGTGATGTTGAAGGTGAGCTCGCGCGGGATGCTGATGAACTGCGTCATGCATTCGGCGGCGTCCTTCTCCGTATAGATAGGCTCTATGGGTTTCTTGTTGACGCGCTCGATTTTCTTGTTGAACTGTTTGGCATCAGCCTCTTGGATACGTCCTGAATCAGCCAGCATGATAGCGCACAGGTCGCGGGTGGCTGGAGTGCAGAAAACCTTGCCCCGGAATCCCATCTTATATATATATGGTATCAACCCAGAATGGTCGATGTGGGCGTGCGAAAGCAACAGAAAGTCGATTTCTTTCGGGTCAAAGCCCAAATCACGGTTCATGCCGTCGGTTTCCAAGCCCTTGCCTTGGTACATGCCGCAGTCCAAAAGGATTTTGACTCCCTTTTTGGAGGTGAGCAGGAATTTGCTACCGGTAACCTCTTCGGTTGCCCCTAAAAAGTCCAGTTTCATGATGAAATGTGATGGTTAGTCTTCGTGTTTGGGCCATACGTTGCGCCAGCCATAGAAGAATCCGAGATGATAGCGGGCGGCAAAATAGTACACCAGATGTCTCAATTTGCCGAACGGCATATAGACAAACAGCACTGCGCAGACGATGTAATACAGAGTTATACTGCAGCTGCAGGCCGGCCATATCAGATAGAGAATGGTGAACAGCTGGAATGTGGAGGTCAGCGCGTTGGAGATGTAGTCGTCGGGGTTGGAAAAGCCCTTGAGGTCTTTGGATAATGCCCTTCTGATGAGCAGGATGTACCCGCACACGCAGGTAACGGCGAGTCCGGCCGCGATGATGAAACGCAGTGTGCTGCCCTCAATCCAGTGGTTGAAGAACGGGAACAAGGAGAGCAGGAAAATGAGCAGGCAGAGGAAAGTGCCGATGTGGAACAGCATGCCGGCTGCGTAGCCGGGTATGTGCAGGTAGGCCGATTCCTTGTTCTGCGGCAGCATGGCCGTGGTGTTGGCATAGACGATGCCTTTGGTGGTATCGCCGCTCTTTTCCGACATATCATTGGGTTTGCCAAGGCGCACGATGCGAATGAAGTGCACAAGCAAACCGCAGAGGCAGAATGCTGCCGCTGCGATGGCGATGATTTGCATGATGGACATGGTGTATGGTGCTTATGGATTATACACAACCTTCGGGTTTGGGCAGACCGGCCACGCGGCAGGCGCCTCTGGCGGGACCTAACGGGAAGAGTTCGTAGATCTCTTTCAACTTGAGGTCAGCCGTTTTGCAGATGGTGCGCACCATTGGGGCGATGCCTTTCTCTTCGTAATTTTCACGGATGCAGTGGATTACTTTCCAGTGGTTCTCCGTCAGTTCGTTGATGCCGTCAACCTTGGCGATTTCAGCTGCCAGTTCTTCGGTCCATTCTTCGGGTTTCAGCATGAAGCCGTCGCCGTCCAATTCGTAGGTTTTACCTTGAAAATCAATATTTGCCATATTTTAAACTGTTTTTTTTATTCCAGCGGCAAAGATACAAAAAATGTGAATAATTATTTATGGAAGATAGTTGAGATTTGTGTTGTCCTGATAAGTTTGACCATTGTAGGTTCCACCATGTTCTATGTGAGCAATATGGGGACAAGAGAAATTTTCAATATTGCTGTGAAAGACGTTGCCCCAAGTCTCAATATTCTCAATCCAAATACCAGCACCGCCTACGCATGGGCCCAATTTACTTGAAGTGATTGACAATTTGGCATTTTCCGTCACTTTCAGGCAAAACCCCCCACAGTTAATAAACCAAACATCGTTTAAAAGGTTATTACTTCGTTCGCTTTCAAAAATCAAGCCATTCCATCTTGCAGGAGTACTTAATCCGGCAAAAAAGGTTGAATAAACCCGAAAATTCAAGTTTTTCCCCACTCTCAACTGTTGACCTTCACCTACATAGCTGTTTGCCCCATTAAATGTGAGCGTTCCGGTGCCCTCGAAACTGAAACCATGAGGGAAGTATAATCGATAGGTTTTCAGTGTAACATCATTATTGATTTCGTAGTGATCCAAATCAATATATATTTTACCATAGGGTTCGTCGAAGTCATACAAAGAGTTAGAACCAATGTTTTTATATAATGCTGGGAAACTAGATGAAACCCAGGGATATCCTTGGCAGTGAATAATCTTATTGTCCTTAAGTTGAGTAAAATAGCTTCCACTTTCAGTGACTAATCCAGCACCTCTGCTGCCATCAATCGTACAATCGGTCATGGATAGAGTTCCGCGCAATTTGAGCGCGCCATAATGAAGGTCACTATTACTACCGGCATGTATGATATTAACCCACTCGAATTTGTTTTCGGGTCTGGTGGTGTTCACTACCACATGCCCCCAGTATCCGATAAGGGACTTGACGTCTGGTCCGCGAAGTACTATTGGTTTCTCCATGGTGCCAATCATAGTCAATGCGCCATTATCTATTACCTCCAGATTTCCCTCGGGGCCTGTGAACATAATGGTGACACCAGGCATTACTGTTACGGTGGCATCACAGCCAATATACACTGTTTCATCAATAATGTAATCTACATCAAGCCCCAAATCCTGCCATATCTGGTCGTTACATATTTTGCCACTGATTTGAATTGGTTCACCATTGAAAATTCCGAACGGAGTGTCGCTGAATATGGCTGTGAAAGTAGCATCGTTATTGACAAGCAAGGAACGAGGATTGGTGGTGTCACCATCATCCCATCCAAGAAAATAATATCCATTCGTAGGAATGGCAGTTAAAATGGCTGTTTCACCATCGTGGTAAGTACCGGAGCCCGTTACTATTCCCCATTCGTCGTTGCTTGATTTTCCCACAATGAAGTGTTTTTTGTGACATCCTGTTAGAATCAGCACTACAGATATGGCAATAAATGCGAATATAAATGTTTTCTTCATAACTATATGAATTAGATAGTTAATATTTGATTTTAACATTACTGTTATATATATGATGCAAAAATAAAAAAAAGTTACAAAAAATCACTTATATACATTAATAAAAACAACTGAATAGTCTCGTTTAGTCTTATTAATTCATCATTTATCCATATTACTAGGGGTGACTTCAGCAGATGCAAATATATCAGATGTAATCACAAATTTCCCTATTTTTGCACCCGTTCAATCTGAAAAAGTATGGACACATTTGAAATCATCGGCGCGTGCATTGGTCTGCTGTATCTCTATTTGGAGTACAAGGCCAATGTGTGGTTGTGGCCCGTGGGCATTGTGATGTCTCTCTTCTATGTGGTGATTTTCTTCCATGGCAAGTTTTACGCCGATGCCGCCGTCTATCTCTACTACATCGGGGCCAATGTGTACGGCTTGGTTGCCTGGCTTCGGAGCAAAGACAATCAGAAGGGTGAATCTGTGCCGTTGCGCATTGTGCATACCCCCAAGCGGCAGATTCTGCCTTTGGCGCTGGTGTCTGCCGCCCTGTGGCTTGCCATTTTCCTCGTGTTGCGACGCTTTACCGACAGCCCCGTGCCCTGGGGCGATGCGTTTACCACCGCCTTGAGTGTGGTGGCCATGTGGATGCTCGCCCAAAAACAGCTGGAACAGTGGCTGCTTTGGGTGGTGGTCAACGCCATGTCGCTGTGCCTCTACGTATGGAAAGGGCTTTATCCCACCGCCGTGCTCTTTGCAGTTTATACCGCTGTGGCTGTGATGGGCTATTTCAATTGGAAAAAGGAAATGGGGGAAACGGCTACGGATGCGTCGCCAGATAATGCCGGATAATACCCTCCGGGTCGCGCACACTCTTCTGCAGCCAATCAAAATACAACACTTCACGTTCCTCTTCGCTAAGATGCCAATCCACATCCGAGTGGCGCAGGCGTTCCGAAAAGTGGGAAAGGATGATGGCCGCCGAGTTGGAGATGTTGAAACTCTCCGTGAACCCGTACATCGGGATCAGGGCTTTGCAGTCTGCATATTGCACAGCCTCTTCTGATAGCCCCGTGAGTTCCGTGCCGAACAAAAATGCTGTTTTCCGGTCGATGGGCAGATCCTGGATGGTGGTTTTCTTCTCGTCGGGCAGGGTGGCCACCACCATGTAGCCCTTTGCGTGCAGATCGTCGATGCACTGCTTCATGTTATGTTCCGCGTGCGGGTAGTGGTGCAGCGTGAGCCACTTGTCAGCGCCCATGCTGATGTCCTTGTGGATCTCAAACTCGTTGCGGTTTTCCACAATGTAGGCGTCCTGGATGCCGTAGCATTCGCAGCTGCGCATCACTGCGCTGATGTTCTGTGTCTGATACAGGTCCTCCAGCACCACGGTCACGTGGCGCGTGCGATTGGCAAGTACCTCTTCCAGACGCTCTTTTCTCGTGTCTGTCACAAATTGTTCCAAATGCGCGATCAGCGCCCGGCGTTTTTCAGAATCTTCTATTTGCATCATGTTCGGAGATATTAAAAAAAGCCCTTGAATCAAGGGCTTTTTTATATTGACAATGGTTCGAAATTAGAATTTCAAAGCTGCACCCGGTTTGAATTTAACGACTTTCTTAGCGGGGATGGTGATAGCCTTGTTGGTTCTGGGGTTGTGGCCTTTTCTCTTAGCGCGTTCTTTCACTTCGAAAGTACCGAAACCAACTAAAGAAAGTTTACCACCCTTTTTCAAGGTCTCACCCGTAGCGCCCATGAAAGCGTCGAGAGCGTTTTTAGCTTGAACTTTTGTCAAACCGGCTTTTTCAGCCATTGCATTGATTAATTCACTTTTATTCATAACTTTTAAGGTTTAATAAGGTTAATACGTTTTTGTGACGGCAAAGTTAATAGAAATTGCAAACATTACCTCTCTTTTTTCATTATGTGCGTTTTTTAACAATGCCTGTTTATTACGAATCTGTATTTCGTTAAAAATTACACTAAAATAAAAATAAAGTGTAATCTGTATGCCTGAAACCCAGCAGGAATTTTTTCACATCCATCGGCTTTTTGCCCTCTAATTGCAGTATTTTGACAGAAATGTCGCGGGTTTTGGTGGAAATGAGCAGCTGTTTGTCATTAACAATGGTGATGTTTCCGGGCTTTTCAGCACTTTTGATGTCCGTGATTTCGCATCCCAGAATTTTCAGTGAGAGGGTCCGGGGAGTGTTGCCGTTGAACTGTATTCTGGAGAATGCGGCCGGGTATGGGGAGAGTCCGCGGATTTTGTTGTAAATTCTTTCGGCAGTGTCGTCCCAGTGGATGAGCATGTCCTCCTTGAAGATTTTCGGGGCGGGTTTTAGCTCCGCCTCCCCGGTCTGTGGCATCGGGGTGAAGTCTCCCGATTCCAAATCGCGCAGGGTCTCCACGGCGATATCTGCACCGGCGAACATGAGCTTGTCATGCAAGGTGCCTGCGGTGTCCTCATGCGTGATTTCCACGGCTGACTGCCGGATGATGGCGCCCGTGTCGGTGTGTTCGTCCAGCAGGAACGTGGTGACGCCCGTTTCCGTTTCCCCATTGATGACGGCCCATTGGATGGGCGCGGCGCCCCGGTATTGCGGCAGCAAGGAGGCATGCACGTTGAACGTGCCCTTCGGCGGCATGGCATAGACCACCTTGGGCAACATGCGGAAAGCGACCACCACGAACACGTCGGCGTTCAACGACTGGAGCTGCGCGACGAATGCCTCGTCTTTCATCTTCTCGGGTTGCATCAGAAACAGGTTGTGTTCCAGGGCATATCTTTTCACATCGGAGAAGTGTATGTGTTGCCCGCGTCCAGCGGGTTTGTCGGGCGTGGTGACCACACCCACAACCTCATGTCCCTCTTGGATGATCCGGTCGAGGATGGTGACGGCGAACTCCGGTGTGCCCATGAATACTACTCTCATGGCTGTTGTTATTTGTTGTTAAGATTTCTTTGCAGGTCAATCATCTTCATGCAGGACACGGCACCTTCCACGCCCTTGTTGCCGTGCTTGCCACCGGCGCGGTCCTCTGCCTGTTGCATGGTGTCGCAGGTGAGCACGCTGAAGATGGCGGGCTTGCCATGCTTCAGGCCCACGTCCATGATGCCTTTGGCCACGGCCTGGGCGATGAACTCAAAGTGGCGCGTTTCGCCTTGGATGATGCATCCGATGCAGATGACGGCATCTACATTGGCCATGCGAAACAGCATGTCCGCCCCGGAGGGCAACTCGTAACTGCCGGGCACATGATGCACCAGGATGTTGTCCTGTGGGACATTCTGCTCATGCAACGACTCCAGCGCCCCATGTAAAAGAGAATCGGTAATGCGGTCATTCCATTCACTGACCACAATACCGATTCTTATGTTTTGAGCAGAATTAAATTTAAAAGGGGCGAACTCTGATAAATTTTTCTTCTTTTCAGTCATTATTTGGAAACTTTGGACTGGGCACGCTCCACATATTGGGCGATGCTCATCTTGTTGTATTCAGCATAGAATCTGTTTTCGATCTCTTTGTAAGCTTTCAGAGCCTCGTTCCATTTCTCCTGTCTTTCATACATCTGTCCCAGTTTGAACAATGCGGTCGGAGTGAAGAGCGGATCTTTGCTTTTGGAGGCCTTCTCATAATATTTGATGGCGCTGGCCTCGTCGCCTTGGTCGTCGTACAGGTCGCCGATGGTCATCTGGCAAGCATACCAAAGCACATCCTCTTTCTTTTTGAATTTCTTGAGGTAATCCATGGCTTCGTCTTTCTGACCCAGCTTCAGGTAGGTAAGACCGGCGTAGTAGTTGGCGGTGTTGGCGGTGCGGGTGAGTTTGTAGTCGCTGGCGATGGTGAGGAAGCCGTCGTTCTCGTCGTCACCTTCGAGGGCGAGGTTCAATGAAGTGGTGTCGCCCAGCATGAACAGGCTGATGGGTCTCACAATCTGTGCGGAAGCCTCAGCATTCTTTTTCTGGATGTAGAATCTGTTGAAGGCGATGATGGCACATGCAATGACCAGCAGGCCGATGATAACACCGTAGATAATGTTTTGATATTTGTTGAAAAAAGCCAGTGTTTTGGTTACGAAATTCTCTTTTTCAGCTTCTTGCTCCATTTTCTTAGAGCCTAATTTCTCGTTATTTGCCATAATTTTTTATCTGTTTTTTTGAGGGCGCAAAAATACACTTTTTTTTGAAGAATAGGTGGAAATCAGTCCAAATTGTTTTTATTGGGCAGAATTTCCTTCAACCAGTCGCGGAAAAGGTACAGATACGCTCTTTTGAAGATATGGCGGAACATGTATTTGTCCTCTTTGTTGTTCTGCACGATTTCAGTGGGATGGACCAGCGGCATGATGGGGTAGGCGTTGCGTTTCAGCCTACGGGTTTTCCGTTGGTTCTTCTGCTTGAATCCGATGTTGGTGGTCAGGTTCAGGTAGGGCGTGATGCAGATGCCCTTGTGCGACCAAACGTGCAGATTGTACTGGTAGTCCCAGTAGTTGGCGTTGTTTTTCTTGATGCTGGTGAAACGGCGTACCCAATAGTTCTTGTGATTTTGCTTCTTCATGTATGGGTCCACGATTTTTGCAAAATCTTCATTGCTGTACTGATCCATGGACAGGGAGAAGTCGTTCATCCGGTTGCGCCAGGTGGCGAAGCCCCAGGTGGTGGCGTATGCGGAGAAGAAGTAGGAACTTCCGCCTTTCTTGATCCGCTTGCTGTAGCGTTTCCGGCTCCGGTGCCGCAGATAGGTGCCACCGATGCTGTAAACACGTTCATCGTTCCTGTATTTGCTCAGCAACTCTTCACAATAGGGGAAGAAGTCGTAGCTGGGTTGTGTGTCGTCGAAAAGGATGATGCCCTCCTCCTCCTGGCTGAAAAACCAGCGGATGGCGGTCTCGATCATCTTGGACTTGCCCAGATGGTTTTCCTGCCACAGATGGTGTACCTGGCAAGGCCATTCCGGCTGGATGACGCTTTGTGCCTGATAGACATGAAGGCGATCAATCATGTTGTCTGGCTTCGGGCCATCGCCGGCCACATACAGTGTGGTGGGCTGCACGGTGCGCAGGATCTGGAATACTTTGTGCGTTTCCTCTGTCCTGTTGTAAAGGACGAGCAATACAGGAACCTTGAACATTGTATTAAATTATGATTATGCTAATTCGTGAATAACCAGACCGGAACGGAGCTTCGGCTCGAACCAGGTGGTCTTGGGAGGCATGATGTTGCCCGTGTCAGCGATGTCGATAATCTGCTGCATGGAGACGGGATACAGGGCGAAGGCCACTTTCATCTCGCCGCTATCGACACGACGCTTCAGTTCGCCGAGGCCGCGGATACCGCCCACGAAGTCGATGCGCTTGTCGGTGCGGAGGTCCTTGATGCCCAGAATCTTGTCCAGGACGAGGTTGCTGAGGATGGTGACATCCAGCACGCCGATGGGGTCGCTGTCGTTGAACGTGCCCGGCTTGGCGTTCATCTTGTACCAGTGACCGTCCAGATACATGCTGAACTCATGCAATTTGGAAGGCTTGTAAATGTCGGTGCCCATGTCTTCCACGGTGTAGGTTTCGCCCACGGCGGCGAGGAACTGCTCCTTGCTGAGGCCGTTGAGGTCTTTCACCACGCGGTTGTAGTCGATGATGTTGAGTTGGTTGTCTGGGAAGATGACCGTCATGAAGTAGTTGTATTCCTCTTTGCCGGTATGGTTGGGGTTGTGCTCTTTCTTTTCCTGTCCCACGAGAGCGGCGGCGGCGCTGCGGTGGTGTCCGTCGGCGATGTACATGGCGGGAACCTTGGTGGCGAAGAGTTCAACGAGCTCGTCGATGAGCTTGCGGTCGTCGATAACCCAGAAGCGGTGGCCGAAGCCGTCTTCCTTGGCGATGAAGTCGTAGATGGGTTTCTGTGCAGTGACGGAAGCCACGATTTCGTCGATGCGGTCCACGGCAGGGTAGGCGAAGAACACGGGCTCCACGTTGGCGTTGGTGATGCGCACGTGTTTCATGCGGTCTTCCTCTTTGTCCTTGCGGGTGAGCTCATGTTTCTTGATGATCTTGTTCACGTAATCCTCGCTGTAAGCGCAGGCCACGATGCCGTACTGCCAGTGTGCGTTGGGATCGGTGGGGTTCATGCTCTGGGCGTAGATGTAGAGTTTTTCCTCCTTGTCCTGTACCAGCCAGCCGTAGTCTTTGAAGCTGTTGTAGTTTTTCACCACTTGGAGATAGACTTCGAGGGAGTGCTCGTCGGTGCCTTCGGGCAGGTCGATTTCGGCCTTGGTCACATGGAGCAGGCTGTAGGGGTTGCCTTCGCATTCCTTGCGTGCTTCTGCGGAGTTCAGAACGTCGTACGGGCGGGAAGCGAGTTTTTCAACGATGGATTGGGGAGGACGGAAGCCTCTGAAAGGTTTGATGATACTCATAGTTGGTTGTGTTTAACGTTAATTTATATATCCTTTGATCAATTCTTTTATTGTTTCTTCTGCTTTGTTGTTGCCAACAAGTTCAATGAGTTTATTATAATCTTCAATCTCATTACCTGTGAATGTGATGATAATCTGCCTCTGTTCTTTGCCTGCAATATGTGTATATGATTCAGGTGAAGCCCAAAAGCAACCGACGCAGAAATCACGGTTCTTCATTTCCCAATTGGGACAATGCTCACACGACCATGACTTGGCTCTATTGGCAGAGGGGGAAAGTAGCATGTAGTGTTCAATGTTGTTTGATTGTTCGCCCCCGATCTCGTATGGAATCCTATGGTCGATTTGAAGGAGACGTTCATCCAGAGGCTGGGCATAAATAAAACATTTTGCCCCATACTTTTCAATCAAGGCTGACTTTAATGTTTTAGAAAGAACTGTCCGTCCTTTTTCTTTTGAAACATTGTTGCCTATTTTTTTCAAATCGCCGAATTTGTAGGCACTGATACTTTTCCCATCAGATGATTGTACTCGATACGTTTCAAGCGGAATGCCCTGCTCCCTAACATCACGAGCGGCTCTTGGCGCATGTTTATACCCGTACAAATTTTCCAATTCTTCAGTTGTAATATAGCCGTGCTTAAGGATATGCTGTATGACCGTTCGTGGTCTTTTAGCAGTTACAGCATTCAATTTGTCGAGTGTTTTTTTTGATAATTTCATGCTGTGACGGGGTTAAATAAAGAATACTGAATATGTTCGGGATGGAACGTATGTGTAACGGGAGTTCTTTGTTGCAAGCCTCTGCTGATATATAGAGCCTCAAAAGTTGTCTCTCTTTTACCTAAAAGAATGCTTTGGCTTGACCATCCTGCATTGAGCAACACCTTTTCTAATTCTAATTCCTTGGGAAGTTCTTTACCATACTGTTTGTCACCGCAACTTCCATCGTAACTAATGATAAAATCAACATTTTTTTTGTTAAGGTGTTCAATGGCTTTGACAAAGTCGTTAAAATCAACACCTGAAATATAGCGACTGTCTCTGACATTGGAAGTTCCCTGATATGGAGGGTCCAAATAGACAATATCACCGGGGATCGTCATGTCAAGAATGTCATGGTAATCAACAGAGAAAAACGATGTGCGGTCTTTCAAAAAATAAGAAATAGCCTCTATGTTCTGTTTCAAGGTGTTAGGTGAAGTGCCGTTTCTTCGTTTATCGGGTGATTGGTTGAATTTACCGTTGTTGTCGTATCGGATAGAGCCCTTCACACATCGTGCGATAAGGTATAGCATTTTTGCAGCAGATCTGTCCCCGTTATTGTACTCATCGCGGATTTTATAGAAATGATTGACGTGACCTTCAGGATAGTCGAATTGGGACAGCCATACCTTTCGATACTCTTCGTAAAGTTTGGACGGAGATTCTATGGCCATTTGTAAAATGTCAACAACAGCTCCGTTCACGTCGTTGATGACGTATGAGTTGGCCCTGTCTTGTTTTGCCGCAGCAATGGAAATAGCCGCCATACCGGCAAAAGGTTCAACCAAACGGGAAAAATGTTTCGGCATATAAGGCAATATCTTCGGTGCAAGCATCCGCTTTGAACCTTGATATTGTACTATATGTGGTGTTGAACCGTTCATACTCCATACTTTTTTTCGCGGGGCAAAGATAATATTTTTTGGGTACATGGGGAACAAAGGGGAAAAGAGGGGATTTAGGGTACAGTGATCAGGGAACAGGGAACAGAGGGAGGGGGAAAGAGGGTGGTGCTTTTTATTGGACATTGAAGATGATTTCCGCAAGGCAGCTCTGCCTAGATGAATCTACAGCGGATTTTGTATCTTTACCGCCGGAAAAGTATTGCTATATGAGAAAGTATTTAGCCCTTATCACCATGTCGTTTTGCGTCAGTTTACTTGTCGCGCAACAACCTTGCCCTTATAAATACGGAGCCACAGAAAATGACTCCATAACTTGTCGTCAGCAAATGTTCTACTTTAGTGAATTCTATAAACTCAAGGAGTACAACGACGCTTACAAGTCTTGGCAATATCTTATACAAAAGGCTCCTTGTGCTTATTCGGGCATATATACATCCGCATCGAAATTATTTGATAACCTGATTAGTCAAGAGCAAGGCTCCGCACGCAGAGAGATCCTCATTGACTCCCTGCTCTATGCCTTTGATGTATGTAGCACATATTTCCCAGACAAATTCACTCCCGGCTCCAGCCTTGGAATGAAAGCACGCCTCCTATATCTTTACAGAGAACACCAGTATGAGCAGGCTTTTGACTGGATTGTGCAAGCAGTGGAGATGGAAAAAGAAAACACCATCCCTGTTGTCTGGCAAACATATTTCGACGTGTCAATACTAAAAAGCAACTCATCGAAAAACAATTCTTTCGTCGAGAAAGCCTATGAACGTGCACATAAGTATATCCCTATCGCCATCCAAAATGCAACCCAATCTTGCGAGAATAGCAAAGAAAAGTTGAAGACTCTTCAGGAAAAATACGACAATGGGGAGATTAAACAATCCTCCTACCAATGGCAATCCGAGACGATTACGAATAAGATTACTCAATACAACAAACTCATTAGCGACTACAATAAAATGTTGTCGGACAGTGAGAAACTCCGTCGATAAGAAGACGCTATTGCGACAAAACAAAGAATACCCCACTATCCAGTGCAGGTTGACAAGTGCGGTGTAGTTGAAGGAATTTGAGGGCAGAAGCTAACGTTTAAGATGCATTTTGGTGTCTTAAAGATGGGTGGCGAATAACAAATTATGTATTTTTGCCGCCGAATATGTACGGAAAAAGGTGTTCCGCACTTTCCTTTTAAGATTATGAAACCGATACAGATGGTTGACCTGCAAGGTCAATATGCGCATATCAAAGAGGAGATTGACGTGGTGGTTGGCAAAGTGCTCGCGGAGGCCCACTACATCAATGGGCCGGAGGTCCAGGTCTTCGCCGAAGACCTTGCCCGCTACGCGGGCGCGCGCCACGCCGTCACCTGCGCCAACGGCACCGACGCCCTCCAGCTTGCCCTCATGGCCCTCGGCCTGCAACCCGGCGATGAGGTGCTCACCGTGCCCTTCACCTTCGTGGCCACGGCTGAGGTTATAGCCCTGCTCGGCCTCCGCCCCGTGTTCGTGGATGTCCGTCCCGACACCTTCAACATGGATGTGGACCAGCTGGAGCAGGCCATCACCCCGCGCACCAAGGCCATCCTGCCTGTGCACCTGTTCGGGCAGTGCGCCGATATGGAGCGCATACTGGCCGTCGCGCGCCAGCACGACCTCTTCGTGATTGAGGATGCCTGCCAGGCCCTCGGCGCGGAGGTCACCTTCTCTGACGGCTCCGTGCACCAGGCCGGCACCATGGGCGACATCGGTTGCACCTCCTTCTTCCCGACTAAGAATCTGGGCTGCTTCGGCGACGGAGGCGCACTCTTCACCCACGACGGCACCTTGGCCGCCCGTATCCGCAGCATCGCCAATCACGGCATGTCCGAGAAATACTACTACGACCACGTGGGCATCAACTCCCGCCTTGATACGCTGCAGGCGGCCGTGCTCCGCGTGAAGCTGCGCCATCTCGACCAGTATATCGCCGCCCGCCAGCACGCTGCCAGTCTCTACGACGAGGCACTGGCCGACTGCCCCGGCATCATCACGCCTGCCAAGGCTTCCTGTTCTACCCACACATACCATCAATATACCCTTCGTGTGGCTCCGGAGTACCGCGATACCCTTCGGCAAAAGCTGGCCGACGTCGGCATCCCCACGATGGTCTATTATCCTTGCCCGCTGCATCTGCAAAAGGCCTACCAATATCTTGGATACCACGAAGGCGACTTCCCCGTCTCCGAAACCCTCTCCAAAGAAGTCCTCTCCCTGCCCATGCACACTGAACTCACCCCCGACCAAATCCAATACATAACCGAACAATTGAGGGTTTAGAGTTTAAAGTTTAGAGTTTAAAGTTCAAGGTTCAAAGTTCAAAGTTCACCCCCCTAATTCCCATTCCAAATTCCCCATTCACCCCATTCACCCCATGAACCCTTTCATCCACCCCACCGCCATCATCGACCCTGATTGCCAAATTGGTGACGGCACCAGAATTTGGCACTTTTCCCATTTGATGCCCCGTTGTGTGTTGGGCAAGAACTGCAACCTCGGCCAGAATGTGTTTGTGGCCGAGGGTGTGGTCCTGGGCGATAATGTCAAGGTACAGAACAATGTCTCCATCTATGCCGGCGTGGTGTGTGAGGACGACGTCTTCCTGGGCCCCTCCATGGTGTTCACCAACGTGCTGAATCCCAGGAGTTTCATTGATCGGAAATCGGAATTTAAAAAGACACTCGTGCGCAAAGGGGCGACCATCGGCGCCAATGCCACCGTGGTTTGCGGCAATGACATCGGCCGCTACGCCCTCGTCGGCGCCGGCGCAGTGGTCACCAAGTCGGTGCCCGACTATGCCCTGGTGGTCGGCAACCCCGCCGTGCAAATCGGCTGGGTGAGCGAGTGCGGACACACCCTGTCGTTCGATGAACAGGGTAGGGCCGTCTGCCCCGAAAGCGGCGACCAATACCAGTTAACCCGGAATACCCTGATAAAACTGACGAAATGAAAGAGGCTGTGCTCCATTGGTTACGCCTGCTTGCGGTTGTGCTGCTCCTGCTGCTCCCGGTGGCCCTCTTTGCCACCCACCAGCGCGCAGGTGAGATCAGCTATACCTACGTGTCCGGCCTGACCTACGAGTTCACCATCGTCACCTATACCTATACCCCCAGCCCCGCCGACCGGCCCGAAATCGAGGTCAGCTGGGGCGACGGCACCACCACCGTCATCAGCCGGTTGCAGAAAATCAACCTCGACAACAACATCAGCAAGAATGTCTATGTCTCCCGGCACACCTTCTCCGCCGCCGGCACGTTCCATGTCACCTTCGAGGACCCCAACCGTAACGCGGGAATCATCAACATCCCCAGCTCCGTGGAGGTGCCCTTCTTCATTGAAACCATCGTGGTTATCAACCCCTTCATTGGCGGCAACTCTTCGCCGCAGCTCATGACGGAGCCCATCGACAACGGATGTACCAATGTCATCTACTACCACAACCCCGGCGCATACGATCCCGACGGCGACAGCTTGTCGTACAGTCTCATCAGCTGTCGGGGCTACGACGGCGAGGATATCCCCGGCTACTCGCTGCCCAATGCCTCCAATAGCATCTCCATTGATCCGGTGACCGGCGACCTGATTTGGGATTCGCCCACCATGGCCGGCGAGTACAACATCGCCATCTTGATCCAGGAGTGGCGCAACGGGGTGATGGTGAGCAGTATGGTGCGCGACATGCAGATTACCATTGCGCCGTGCAACAACCAGCCGCCGGAGATTCTGGTGGACGACACGTGCGTGCTGGCGGGCACGCGCCTGGTGCTGCCCGTCACGGTGATCGACACCACATCGTCCTTTGTCACGCTTGCGGCCACCGGTGAGCTGCTGTTGCTCGAAGACTCGCCCGTGCAGTTCATGCCCATCACCGACAGCACGCCCTATACCACCAATCTGGTGTGGAACACCAATTGCGGGCACGTCCGAATCGCGCCCTACACGCTGTTGTTCAAGGCGCAGGACAACGGACCGCAGGTGCCGCTGGTGGCGTTCAAGACCTTGCACGTGCGCGTGGTGGCCCCGGCGCCCGATAACCTGCAGGCCCAGCCCGTGGGCAATCGCGTGCGCCTGACCTGGTCGCCCGACTCCTGCCCCAACGCGGTGGGCTACGACGTCTATCGTCGCGACGGCAGCAACCCCTTTGAGCCGGAGCATTGCGAAACCGGCATGCCCGCCGGCGAGGGCTACTACCTGATCGGGAACACCGACGCGTGGGACGCTACCACCTTCGTGGACGACGGCTCCGCGGCGCCCCTCTACCACGCCAACGACTACTGCTACCGCGTGGTGGCCCGCTTCCCCGATGGCGCCGAAAGCTATGTCTCCGATGAGGTCTGCGTGCACATCATCGCGGATGCCCCGCTCATCATCAACGCCGATGTGGTTACGACCGACAGCGCCAACGGAACCCTCAAGGTGCGCTGGATCGCGCCGCCGGAGATTGACTCCGCAGCCTTCCCGCCGCCCTACTACTACAACCTCTATCGCTTTGACGCTGATGGCGTTGACTCCCTTTTGCTGAATGCCTCGCCCATCCCTGCCACCCTCGATACGATGGAGTATCTCGACCACGACCTGAACACCCGTGACAAAGCCTATACCTACCGCGTGCAGTTCTTCAATGCGGATACGTTGATCGAGACCTCCGACCCGGCCACCTCCATATTTTTGCGCATTGTGCCTGCCGACAGGCGGCTGCAACTCTCCTGGTCGGTGCGGCAGCCCTGGACCAATATGGAGTATGTGGTCTATCGGCTGGACGAGCACGGACAGGTGTGGGACTCCATAGGCACTACGCTCGCCACTACCTACACAGACGGAGACTTGGTCAATGGTGAAGAATACTGCTATTATGTGCGTGCGCGCGGCTACTACTGGGTTCCCGATACCATAGGCCCGCTCTACAACCGCTCGCAGCGCGTCTGCGCCTCGCCCTTCGACAACGAGCCGCCCGAACTGCCGGTGTTGTCGGTTTCCACCGACTGCGATGTGGTGACCTACAGTTGGACATTCTCCTCCGACTCGGCGGCGCACGATGCCTATTGGTACTATATCTATTACAAACCCACCATGCAAGGCTCGTTTGTATGCGTGGATTCCTTTGCCCATGGCGATGTGTGTTGGCCCTATCCTTGTGAGTATCAGTTGGATGGCATGGAAACCGTGGTCGGTTGTTTCGCCATGAAGGTGGCGGACTCCAACCGGAATGTTTCGGCATTGTCCGATACGGTGTGCATGGATATTTACGATTGTCTGGATTATAGTCTGCCCAATGTCTTCACGCCCAACGGGGATGGAATCAACGATGTGTATCAGCCCATTCCGCCCTACCAGGGTGTGGAGAAGGTGGATATGAAGGTGTACAACCGCTGGGGCCGGAGGGTGTTCTCTACGGAAAACCCCGATATTCTGTGGGACGGCACCGATGAGAACTCGCACCAGCCTTGCTCCGAAGGCGTGTTCTATTACAGTTGCGAGGTCTATGTGAGGACCTTGACCGGGGAGTACAGCTACCCGCTCCATGGCTCCATCACGCTCATTCGGTAGGATATGCTGGCGGCCGTATGTGAAAATAATCATATACAATGAATTGTATTAAAAAAAGTGTATCTTTGCCGCCCAATTTAAATTACATTATTAACCCAAAAAGAAAGAGGTATTATTTATGATTATTGTTCCCATTAAAGAAGGCGATTCAATCGACAAAGCGCTCAAGAAACTGAAAAAGAAATTCGACAAGATTGGTGTGAAGAAAGAGATCCGTCAAAGACAGGAATTCACCAAGAAGAGCGTCATCAGACGGGAGCAATTGCGCAAGGCCATCTACGTGCAGCATCTTCGCGAAGCTGAAAACGAATAACGGCTTTGCCAATCGGAAGAAAACAGGGCGCGACCCTGTTTTTTTTGACATTGTTATTCAAATATTAATATATATACTATAAAAATATACTATGATTCCATTCCACTCCTTCATCGATCATCTCCGGTATGAGCGGCGTTCTTCGGCGCATACGGTGGCCGCCTACGAGGGCGACCTGCGCCAGTTTGCCTCCTACATGGCGGAGAAGATGGACGACCCGGAGCTCCCGGAGATCGGGGTGGCGGATTTGCGCACCTGGGTGCTTACCCTGCTGGAGGACCGGGAGCTCTCCCCCCGTAGCGTGAACCGCAAGCTCAGCGCCTTGCGCGACTTCTTCCGCTTTGAGATGAAGGCGGGGCGTCTGCAGCACAACCCCATGGACGGGCTCCAGGGGCCCAAGTTCCGCGGGAAGCTGCCGGAGTATGTGGAACTGGGCGACATGGAGCGGCTCTTCAGGCCGGAGATGTTCGAGGACAGCTTCGAGGGGTGGCGCGACCAGACCATCCTGGAACTCTTCTATGCCACGGGCATGCGGCTTTCGGAACTGCTGAACATCCGGCGGCGCGACATAGACTTCTATGAGAACAGCGTCAAAGTGCTCGGCAAACGCAATAAAGAGCGCATCATTCCGTTTGGTAGTCGGATGCGCTCTTTATTAACAAAGCACTTGGAAAATTATGCTGAAAAATTTGCGCCGGAGAACGATAATTTTTATATCTTTGTTGCAGCCAACGGGCGACAACTTTACCCGAAGGCCGTCTATAGGATTGTACGCAAATACCTGGATATGGTGACCACTATTGACAAACGGAGCCCGCACGTCATCAGGCACACCTTTGCGACGCACATGCTGAACAACGGTGCCGACCTGAACGCCATCAAGGTGATACTCGGGCACAGCAGCCTGGCCGCCACGCAGGTATATACGCACAACTCTGTGGAGCAACTTAAATCCATTTATAAACAAGCCCATCCAAGGGCATAAAAAAGGAGGTCATTATGACAATCAACATCACTTCCGTTCATTTCAAGACGGATCAAAAGCTAGAGGAATTCATCAACGAGAAGGTTGAGAAACTGAACAAGGTGCACGACGGCATCATCGGCTCGGACGTGACTTTGAAGCTCGAGAACACTGACACCCCTGAGAACAAGACCGTGGACATCCGGATGAAGATCCGGGGCAATGATGCCATTGCCAGCAAAACCGCAAAGAGTTTTGAAGAGGCCACCGACATGGCCGTGGATGCCTTGAAGAGGCAGTTGGCCAAAGTGAAAGATAAAGAGCAGACCAAGCGATAAAATGGTTGAAAAATGGAATCCCGCCGGAAGGCGGGATTTTTTTTTTGAAAAGTATTGCTTTTTTTGTTAAAAAATGTATTTTTGGAAGTTTGAAGAAATTACATATACTACACTACGCGCATACTCATAAACTCGTGAATCTTCCCAAGTCCTTGAATCCCGCATGGTTAGAGGATTTGACGAAACATTAAACAGTACAATATGGCGAGAAAAAACAGGAAAATTTGCCACATTGGGACCGTTCATTTTGCGGTCCCTGACTCCGTTTTTCTCCCATTTTTTGAAATTTCTAACAGGGAATAAATTAAAAATAAATATAATAAATTAAAATTACACACTATGAAAAAAGTTTTATTCTTTTTGATGACGCTCATGGCCCTCAGCCTCTCCTGGGGCGGAGCGGTGAAAGCACAAGACCTGGCCGACTACACATTCTCTACCGGCCAAGACCAGAACCAATGGATTACGCTGAGCAGTTCTGCTACGCAGCTGGTTGAATCAGGCGAAGACGATGATGCGTCCACTCTGACCGACATCGGCTTTTCTTTCCCTTTTGGAAATGGAGTTTACACCCAGTTCTGGGCCAACTCTAATGGTGTCGTTAGTTTCAATAGTACACCAAAAGGAGATGCCTGCTATAATCAGTTTAATTCCAGCAATTTTACTACTTGCCAGCCAAAAATTTGTGGCATAACCAAAGACATGAGTACAGGCAACAATGGCTATGTCAAATATGAGCTGACAGGCACTGCCCCCAACCGTGTTTTGGTTTGTGAGTTCATGCTTGGAACATCTTATTCTACTTCCTCGGCAGCCACCGTTAATTTTCAGGTACAACTCTATGAATCCGATTCCAAGGTGGTCTTGGTTTACGGTTCCTCTGCATCTCCAAGCTCTTTCCAGATTGGTCTCAGTCAGTCGAGTGGCGACATCTGGACTGTCAATCCTTCAACTCACGAGACCACCCATGCCACGGGATCTGTTTCAACAACCTACAGCACATGGCCTGGTGAATACCGCTACTATGCTTTCGAGCGTCCTGTCATCTCCTGCCCCAAACCCACAGGTTTGGCCGCTGCCCTCACCCCTGGCAACGGCTCTATCGCTACTCTCAGTTGGACTAAAGGCGGAGAAGAGACGAACTGGGTGGTTGAGTACAGCACAGCTTCCGACTTCACTGGTGCCACACAGGTAACCTCTGGCTTTATCACAACCGATGCTCCCTCCATTTCTGTGAACCTCACCAGCCTCACTGCTGAAACAAAATACTACGCCCGCGTGAAAGCCGATTGCGGTGGTGGTGATGAAAGTGAATGGAGTAATGTGATTGAGTTTACACCTACTGATGCATACACACTTCCTCTGAACGAAGGTTCGAGCACCTCCTCATACGTTCCTTTCTATTATTATGTGGGATCTTATAGCACTATAGCAAGCCAGTTTATTATTCCCGCTGCTGACCTTGCCAGCATACAATGGGCGACAATCGACAAGCTGACGTTCTACAACAGTACAGCCACAGTCAGCTATGGCTCTGCCAACTTCACCGTTTATGCGGGCGAGGTAAATACCACCACGCAGAGCGGTTCGTTCACCAACTGGAATTCTCTGACCGCCGTCTATACCGGCACCGTTAGTGTGAGCAACAACGAGATGGTCATCACCTTCGACCAGCCTTTCCAATACACCACCGGCAACCTGCTCATAGGCTTCAAGATTAACTCAACAGGAACAAGTGCATCCTATAGCGACACATGGAAAGGTGTAAGTGCCACTTCCGGAGCCTCAGTTTACTCTTCCTACAGTTCGAGTGTTTCTCCTGCATCTTTCCTTCCGCAGGTTACCATCAGTTATACCCCCGGCGTAGCTCCTTCCTGTCTGCCGCCTACCACTCCTCAGAAGGTTGTCAACACTGCCTCCACCAACTCTGTTCAGTTGACCTGGACTGTCGGTGCATCCGAGACGGCTTGGGATATCTATTACACCACCAGCTCTTCCGACATCCCTGATGAGAACACCACTCCTTCAAGGGTAAACATCCCTGACAATCCTTATACTTTAGATGGTCTGACCCATTCGACACACTACTATGTCTATGTCCGTGCCAACTGCGGTGACGAGCAGAGTCTCTGGAGCCAACGTGGTGAGTTCGCCACCGCATGCGATGCTGTCACCACCTTCCCCTGGAGAGAGAACTTTGAGAGTTATACTGCAAATACAACTACCAGCTACGATGAAGCATACAAAGTTAATGATCCTTGCTGGCTGAACGAGCATTATTTGGATGGAACTGGTTCTAATGGTACTATGACCCTTTTCCAAGTATGTTCTTACACACAAACAGACAATAGCACCAATAAACTTCAGTTGCCAGACATGAAATTAGGCACTCAAACCTTACTCCGTCTGCCCGAAATGACACTTCCGAACAACAACTACCAATTTACCATTGATGTGCTACGTAATACAAGTGGTTCGAACTATCCAGCTGAAGGTGTTCGCGTATATGCCAGCACCGATGGTGAGATTGAAGGGGCCACAGAACTTGGCTTCCTCTATCGTAATTGCAACCAGACCGACGGTAACATTGTGCTGGATGAAGGCTCCACTGGTTGGTACACCTACGAGTTCCCTATACCTTTCAGCGGCACTTGCTACATCATCCTGCGTGGTGAAAGCACATACGGCAGTGCCACCTATATGGATAATCTCGTTGTTGAGCAGGTTCCCACTTGCCGCAGGCCCTCTGCCCTTATGCTCGAAACACCCAGTTCGCGTACAGCTCACACCGCCACTCTGAAATGGACCAACGGTGAAGAAGGTCAAAACGCATGGCAGATTGCCTATAGCACCGATGCTGACTTCGACCCCAGCACTGTTACCCCTGTTGACGTGACCACCAACCCTGCTACTATTGAAGGTCTCGCCCAAAGCACCACATACTATGCCTACGTGCGCGCCAACTGCGGCACCGATGGCTACAGTGACTGGAGCGTTGCTAACGCCACCTTCACCACCCTCGCTGGTAACGTGACTCCCACTGGCCTTGCCGTGGCTGACAACACTATCACCAGCACTCAGGCTACCGCCAGCTGGAATGCCGTGGCAGGCAACACCCTGCACCAAAGCTACGACATCTATTGGGCTGAGGCCACAGTTACCGCTGTGCCTGAAGAGCCTGCCGCTCCGAACTTCATCTCTGGCATCACCGCTACCTCGCAACCCCTCTCTGATCTTTCCCCCGAAACTGAATATAAAGTCTGGGTACGCGACAACTGCGGCAGCGATGGTTATAGTGCTTGGAGCTCGGCTGTCACCTTCACTACAGCCAGCGCCTGCCAGACCCCTGACGGCCTCGCTGCCAACAGTGTGACTAACAATAGTGCCACTTTAAGTTGGAACGCATACGGCCAGACTGGTTTCAACCTGCAATATCGTGTCAGTGGTGAGGAATGGGATGCTAATAACATCATTTCCAATGTCAACACTCCCTATTCTATGAATCCTATTTTGACTGGTAACACTACCTATCAAGTCAGAGTGCAGGCCACCTGTACTGCAGATCCTACCAGTGATGATTCGTGGTCAAATGTCGCTAGCTTCACGACCGCTTGCGATGCTGAACCCTTCCCGTGGAGTGAGAATTTCGACACCTGGACTTCCAAGTCCGTCTGCTGGTCGTTCCGTAGCGGTCAGTACAATATGGGCCAGGGTACACCGACCACTTATTCCTCTGCATGGACACTTAACAGTTCTTATGGCTCTGACATCACCATCGATGGCAAAGCCCTGACGATGAACCTTTATAGCACCAATAAATATTGGGCTGTCACCCCGGCCATCGACATCACTACCGACGATGCCGTGCTGAAAGTCGATGTGGCCGTGGCTGCTTGGTCAAGTGCCGACCCCAACTATGACAACAACGACACCTTGGCATTCGCCATCTCCACCGACGGCGGAGCCACCTTCACCAACCTCCGTGTGCTCGATGGCGATGATCTCAACGACCTCGGCAACGACTACACCACCATCTACGTTCCCGTTGCTGGCTACAATGGCCAGGCCGTGCGCTTCGCCATCTATGGTGGTAGTATTAATAATGTGAGTAGCTCTAACGACAACCGCTGCGTCATTGACAATGTGAGAGTAGAGGAGGCTCCTTCCTGCTACCCCGTTGGTACGCTGAGCTACGACGAAACCAGTGTCACTCCTTTCGAGGTTGACCTCAGCTGGACTTTGGTTGACAATGGACAGAATCAATGGAAGATTGAGATAGCCACCAACGAGGGGTTCGAGGGTTATAGCGTAACAAATTCCTTTAACACCCAAACCACCCTAGCTGGTCTCACCCCCGAGACCCATTATTGGGTTCGCGTCAAAGCTATTTGCGGTAATGACTACGGAGAGGCAAGCAACGTCATCGACTTCACCACAGGAATTGCATGCCAGAAGCCGACTAATCTTGCCTACAGCGACGTTGATCAAACCAGTGCACTCCTCTCTTGGACCGAAAACGGCAACGCCAACAATTGGGTGGTCGCATACAAGGCCGATGGCGATGCCGATTTCACCGAGGTGAATAATGTTACGAATCCCTATTACTTGGGGTCTGCAACCGCTCTCGTACAAGGCACTAACTATACTGTGAAGGTCCGCGCCAACTGCGGTGGTTACGACGGCATGAGCCAGTGGAGCGACGAAATCACCTTCATGACCGTTGCCTCCTGCCCCGCTCCTGAGAACCTTGCTGTGACGCAGTATAGCGAGACCGCCCACGGAGCCACCATCACCTGGGAAGGCAACAACGAGAATGACAGCTATACGATAGAATATGCCGTAGGCCCGATGGCTGGTGTTGCCACTCTACTCGAAGAAAACTTCGACGACAGCAGTCTTCCCACTGGCTGGAATGCTTCCACTACCAACTGGTCTGTATCGAATTCCGACAATGCTGGTGGCGATGCGAATGAGATGCATCTCTATTACAGTCCACAAACCACTACTGGCACCCGTTTGGTTACACCTGCAATAGATCTTACTGGAATTGCAGAAGTAACATTTTCTCTGAAACATGATTTGCATTACTGGAGTAGTGCCTCTGAACCAGTGACCCTTGGTATCGCTACCAGTTCAAATGGAGGCACCACTTGGAATGAAGGTTGGAGCCAGTCCTATTCTACTAGTACCAGTAGTACCATCAGTGAAGTGATTTCCACATCCGATATGGGAAATACCAATGTCCAATTCTGTATCTTTTTCAGTGGAGACTCCTATAATATTGACGATTGGTATTTCGATGACATCACCATCACAACCGAATTCACTCCCACCTATACCTGGAACACGCTTCAAAGCGGTGTTACTGGCAATTCATACACCATCAACACCCTTGACCCCGAAACCCAGTATGTGGTGCGCGTGAAAGGTGACTGCAACGGCACTCCCAGCCCCGCCAGCAACATCGTTGGCTTCACCACCCTCGAAGCCTGCGGTGCTCCGACAGCCTTTATCCTTGGCGATGTCGAAGCTCATCAGGCTTCCTTCAGCTGGACTGCTGGCAACGGCAACACCGCATGGAAGGTCTATGTGAAGAAGCACGCTGATGCAGAATATCCTGCCACCTACACCGATGCGAGCACCGTTGCTGTCACCATCAACGAACTTGATGCCGCCATCGCTTACGATGTGAAGATTGTCCCTACCTGTAACGAGACCAAGATACTCGAAGTTGAGAATGCTTTTACCACTGCTTGCGAGGCCCGCACAGCCCAAGGCTATGAAGAAAACTTCGATAGCTACACGGTTGCATCAAACTACACCGCTCCTGATATCCGAGTTTTGCCAACTTGCTGGAAACATATCAATACCTCTAATTATATTAACTCCAACGGCAAGTTCCCGACTGTGTACTACTACGAATTCACCAACTACGCCAACACAACGCCCAATTGCCTAAAATTTTACTCTCAATATAACTCTGACCCGCAGGACCAGTATGCCATACTGCCTGAGATGAACGGTCTGGCCGGCATGCGAATCACCCTGTACGCTCGTAGATTCAACAGCAACAGCAGTAACTTTAAAGTTGGCTTGATGTCCGACCCGACGGATGTCTCCTCCTTCGTGGAGATTGTTAACAACGATAATCCATCCTTGACCAGCAACTATCAGCAGTACACCTTCGATGTCCCCACCAACGCGACCGAGCACTATGTGGCTATCATGATGGAGGCCTCCACTACTATCACCGTGGGAGTCTGCATAGACGACATATCGATTGAAGTGGCTCCCACCTGCTACAAGCCCACGGCTGCCACGGTTGATAATGAGAGTATCACCACTTCTGGCGCCACTATCAGCTGGACACCCGACACTCGCAATGCCGATGGTGGAAGCTATAGCATTCTTGATGCAGATGACAATGAGGTGATCAACAATATTACCATTGACCAGAACAATCATACCGCCACCCTCACGGGTCTGACGGAGAACACGCCGTACACCTTCAAGGTGGCTACTAATTGCGCCAATACCGCTGAACATGTAGATGCCCTTACCGTCAACTTTACCACCCTCGCCAACTGTCAGGCTGTGACGAATCTTGAATACAGTGACCTCACCGCAACAGGTGTCACCCTTTCTTGGACAGATCCGAACGGAGATGGTAATACATATATTATTAAGAATGGTGACAACGTGCTTGATGGAACCACAACTCCTGCTGTGACAGTTAACGGAACCACTGCAGCTATCACAGGTCTTACTGGAAGCACAAACTACACCTTTACAGTTGTTGCACATTGCTCAACCGCTGATGCTACAGGTGTAGATATCACCGTGAGAACTCTGCAAGAACCTGTCACTACATACCCATACTCTAACGGATTTGAAACCACTGATGATCAAGGTTGGGAAGTTGTTTCTGGCACAACTAACAGCTGGGTAATCGGCACTGGCACCTATAATAGTGGCGATCAGTCCCTATATGTATCAAAGGATGGTACATCTTACGCATACAATAACAGCGGAATCCAAATGACTTATGTGTACCGCACTTTCCAAATGGAAGCAGGTGGCGTTTACAACATCGAATTCGACTGGAAAACTAGTAGTGGAGACAACGACTATGATTATATGCGTGCTTGGCTGACTCCAGCCTCTGCTGTTTTCACTGCCAATCAGTTGCCTGACGGAACAACCAATTCAAACTACTATGCATCCTCTACCTCCCCTGAAGGTTGGACTGATTTGGGAGGTGGCAGAATGCAGAACCATAGTTCATGGACATCAGCCTCCAAAGAAATTATCATTGAGAATGCCGGACAATACAATATCGTGTTCATGTGGGCGCAAGATAATTCGTACGGTTCAGGTACTCCTGCTGCCATTGACAACCTTGTGGTAACTCATAAGACCTGTTTTGAAGTCTCTAATCTTCAGGCAAACAATGAGACCACAGACGGTGCGACCCTTACCTGGGAACCCAACTCTCACAATTCTGACAACGTTACATACACTGTGTTCAACGTTACCAATAATGAAGTTTATGCTACCAGCGTAACCGGAACAAGTATCAATGTTACCGGTCTGAACGATGGCACTTCATATGAATTCACTGTTACCACCAACTGCGGGACAAATGACAATTCCGACGCAGTCTCAGTCAATTTCACCACCCTCGAGGCCTGCGGTACTCCGACGGCCTTTACCCTTGGCGATGTCGAAGCTCATCAGGCTTCCTTCAGCTGGACTGCCGGCAACAACAACACCGCATGGAAGGTCTATGTGAAGAAGCATGTTGATGCCGACTATCCAGACACCTACACTAATGCAAACGCCGCTGCAGCCACCATCAATGAGCTAGATGACAACACCACCTACGACGTGAAGATTGTCCCCACCTGCGATGATACCAAGTCGCTGGAGGTTGCAAATGCCTTCACCACCAAGTGCAACCCGTTTGTTGTTCACCGTAATCAGTCATTCACCGAGAACTTCGATGCCACAACCTTCCCGCCGACGTCCTGCTGGAATACCATCCCCAGTGGCACATACGATTGGTCAAGAGACGGCACTTCAGGCAAGAATCATTCAGGTAGCATCTATGGTAGTGCATATAGCTATTATTATGGTGATGTCTATTTAGTTTTACCTGATATTGCGCTTACTGATGACGCAACGGATGTAAAACTCACATTCTGGTCATACAACACGTATGTAGGTTCCTATGGCAAGAATTCTGTCGTTTTACTGGATGGGGACAATGAGACTGAGTTGTGGTCACCCACAAGTGTAAGCCAGTCATGGAAGTGCGACACTGTCAACCTTTCAGCTTACAAAGGCCAGACCATTAGTCTTGCATTCAAGTATGAAGGCTCCAATGCTCATGGTTGGTATCTGGACGATATTGCGGTTGCTTTTGATCCTTGCTATCCTGTAACAAATTTGAGTTATGACAACGAAAGCTTAACCGCAAATACGGTTGCCCTGAGCTGGACTCCGGGTGCAGAGACCAACTGGAGACTGCAATACAGAGAGAATGGAACTCAAGATTGGAATACAGTAGATGTGGCCGAAACAGATCTGATTAATGGCGTTTACACTTTGGATCAGCTTAACGCCGGAGCCACCTACGAATGGCAAGTGGCTGCCGCTTGTACCAACACCTTCATCAGCGATTATACCGCCGGTGCAAACTTCACCACTCTCGAGAATTGTCCGGCACCGACCAATTTGACTCTGACCACAGACAGCGAGACTCCCAACGGTGCCACGATCACTTGGACGGCTGGCAGCACTGCCAACGAACACTTCACAGTAGAGTATCGCGTCGTCAATGAGGAAAGCTGGATTGAAATTCCATCCTACATCGAAGAAACTACCTACACATTCACCACCCTTGAGCCTGCAACAACCTATCAGGCAAGAGTAAGAGCAGTTTGTGGAACATATTTGAGCGACTACAGCAATGTTGTGGAGTTCACCACCGAGGCAAATCCTGGCTTTACGGTTACTTTCGTTGCCGGAAATAGCGGTACTTGCAACACTACAGAACTTACCGGCATTACCGTTGAATTGCCGGCTGCAACCCCGCTTGAGGAATGCGCTAACAACGGCTGGACCTTCGCAGGCTGGACTACAACGGAACTGACTGAAAACACCACCACCGCTCCTGCTCCTCTCTATGAGGCAGGCACAAACTACACTCCCTCAGCAAGCGTTTCCCTGTATGCTGTGTATATGAGAACAGAAGGTGAAGCTACTGCGGCTTCCTATAATTTGGTTACAGAAGCACCTAATGACTGGAGCGGCGATTACCTGATTGCCTATACTACCAATAATGTTATCTTTAACAGTTCACAGGATAATTTGGATGCCAATAATGCCATTGATGTCAACCAATATTGGGATGGAAATACCATCGCTTCCAATGAAACTACTGATGCTGTGAAAGTTACCATCACCGCAACAGGTAATGGTAACTACTCATTGCTTGCAGCCAATGGCAAGTACTTTGGAAATACAAGTACTTCAAATGCTTTGGTTTCACGTACTTCTCCTGCTATTAATAACACCATCAGTTTAGATGCTTCCGGCAACGCCGTTATTGAGAGCAACAGCACATATTTACGCATGAACACTGGATCAGGAAGCGGAAGATTCCGCTATTATGGTTCTGGTCAACAACCTATTCAATTGTACAGATACACTTCTGCTACTCCTGTTACCTACGCTGGTGCGCCTGATTGTTCTGTGCCTGTATCCTATAATATTATAGTAACACAAGTTCAGGGAGCTACTATTATGGCTCCAAGCACGGCTGCCGCAGGTAATGAGGTCCAATTGATCATTGTTCCGGAAGATGGTTACGCATTGAACGAATGGCAAGTCACGACCAGCACAGCTCCTGTTACGGTAACCAATAACAGCTTTGTGATGCCTGCCGCTAATGTCAACGTAACCGCTACGCTGTTCAATGTCTATACAGTGGCTGCCACGGCTGTTCCTGCCAATGGTGGTACTGTTAATGGCGCAGGCTCATGTTCGAACTCATATAATGAGAACACTGAGGTTACCCTGACCGCTGCCGCCAACACCGGTTACGACTTCACGGGCTGGTACAACGATGACGACCAGGTTTCTGAAAACAACAGCTATACCTTCACTGTTACTGGAAATGTGACGCTTGAAGCACGCTTCGCCCCACGTCATACGGTTACTTTCAATGCGGGCAACGGTTCATGTACTACCACAAGCCTTGAAGGCAGCACTATCGACCTGAGCAATGTAGTAGCTCTTCCCGCCGGTCTGTGCGCTAACCAAGGCTGGACATTCGCCGGTTGGAGCGAGACAAGTGTGGACGAAACCACCACGGCTCCTACTCTAGTGAACACCAGCTACAGCCCTGCATCTGACATAGAACTGTTCGCTGTATATAGCAAGACCGAACAAGGCGCTGGTAACGATACTTGGACTATGGCAAGTTCTATTGCCGTGGGTGATGTGGTGGTGATGGCTTATGAAGGCACTGTCAAGAAAGAGCTTACGGGTGTTTCTGGTAACATTGGAACTGCCACTGACTACACCACACTTCCCGCAGGTACCTATCCGCTTACAGTGGAACAAGGATATGCTGATAACTCCTACGCATTTAAGAACAACAGCAATTACTTGGCCTATACAGGAAATGGTAATAATTTATATACGCAAGTTGCAAAAGATAGCAAGTCTTCATGGACTGTAACCAGTGTGTCGGATGGCTTTGACATTAAAAATGTGAACTATAATTCGAGATACCTACAGTATAACACTGGATCTCCTCGTTTTGCTTGCTACACGGGTACTCAAAAACCTGTTCAATTCTACAAGCTCATTCCTGGTGATGTGACCACTTACAACAGCAATCCTAACTGTATCAACAGCTATGTGATTACCGCTGAGGCTAATGACGCCACATACGGTACAGTGACCGGTACGGTTGGTGAGGATGCATTCGTATCTGGTGCAGAGTATGCTGAAAACACAGTAATCACGCTGACCGCCATCGCCAACACTGGCTACAGCTTCGTGAACTGGACAAAGGGCGGAGAGACCGTATCCTACAATCCTACTTGTACGCTCACGGTCACTGAAGCCGCTGCATACGTGGCTAACTTCGCTGTGAACAGCTATAACATCACCGTTAACATCAATCCGTCCGCTGGTGGTACAGTGACGGGCGCTCAAGCTTACGATTATGGTACTACTGCCATGCTGACCGCTACGGCCAACACTGGTTACCACTTCGTGAACTGGACAAAGGATGATGTTCAGGTTTCCACCGATGCAGAATACAGCTTCACTGTAACCGAAGATGCTACTTACGTGGCCAACTTCGAGCTCAATAACTACGACATTACCGTTTCTGCCAACCCGACCGAGGGTGGTACCGTGAGCGGTGCAGGTAACTTCAACTATGGTGATAATGTCGTCTTGACCGCCACGGCCAACACAGGCTATCACTTCGTGAGTTGGACAAAGGGCGGAGCGTCTGTATCCATCAATCCTACTTGTACGCTCGCAGTTACGGAAGCCGCTGCATACGTGGCTAACTTCGAGCTCAACAGCTATGACATTACTGTTTCCGCCGACCCGACCGAGGGTGGTAATGTAAGCGGTGCAGGTAACTACAACCACGGTGCTGATGTCACCTTGACCGCCACGGCCAACGAGGGCTACACCTTCGTGAACTGGACAAAGGGCGGAGAGTCTGTATCCACCAATCCTACTTGTACGCTCGCGGTTACGGGAGCTGCTGCATACGTGGCCCACTTCAGCCTGAACAGCTATGCTGTCACCGCTACTGTCAACCCGGCCGAGGGTGGTACAGTGACAGGTGCAGGTACCTATAGCCACGGTGCTAATGTTACGCTGACCGCTACTGCTAACAATGGATACCACTTCGTAAACTGGACGGAAAATGATGCTGAGGTCTCCACCGACGCAAGCTACTCCTTCACCTTTACAAGTGCAAGAAACCTGGTGGCTAACTTCGCCATCACTCCCGCCGAACTGGCTTGGAGCGCTGAAAGCTTCACCGGCTATACCTTGATTGACTTCAACAACTGGAAGCCCACGCTCACCAACTCACACAATGTGAGTGTACGCTTCGGTTGCGTGGAAGGCAATGTTCCCACTCAGGGTGGTGTGGAAGTTGACGCTACTACTGGCATGATTGGCGGCGAAACTGGTGCTGGCTACATTGTGCATACCCCTGGTACCTACCATATTTACGCTGTTCACGATACAGATCCGACTTATTACTACGACTCTGTGGTTTACACCCTAAATGTTGAGCGTGGCGATATCGTTGCCTTGCTGAAGAATATCGATGAGGCTGGTACCGCTGTTTTCGCAGACTATACCACTGAACCCACGCTGACTCACAGCTATTCTGGTTTGGTTGCTATCGTTGCTCACGGCCAAACCGTCCGCGTACAAGCAGATCCCGCTACTGGCTATCACTTCAACAGCTGGCAGGTTGGTGATAATGTAAACGGCTACACCCCCGTTTCAACAGAGGCTACTTACACTTACACTGTTCCTGATATCATGTCTATTGGTATCAAGGCTGTGTTCGATACCAACACCTATGCGTTGAACGTGGTGAGTGCCAATGAGACGATGGGTATTGCCGCTGGCAGCACAACCGCTAAGCACTTCCTCAACTATGAGATCAGTGCAACGCCCAATACTGGCTACCATTTCACGCAGTGGAGCGATGGCAATACGCAAAATCCGCGCACGGTGACTCTTACCGAGAATACCACCTATACTGCCGAGTTCGCTATCAACAATTACACTGTCGCCGCTTCCGCTAACCCGACCAATGGTGGTTCTATTGAAGGCGCTGGTAATTACAACCACTTTGCAAATGCCACTCTCACTGCAACCGCTACTACTGGTTACACCTTCGTCAACTGGACTGAAGGCGGTCAAGAAGTGTCAACCAATGCTACCTATAGCTTCCAGGTGACTGGCGAAAGAGAGCTGGTAGCCAACTTCAGCCTGAACAGCTATGCTGTCAGTACTTCCGCTTACCCGGCCGCTGGCGGTACAGTGACTGGCGCAGGTACCTATAACCACGGTGCCAGCGTTACCGTGACTGCAACAGCCAATGAGGGTTACACCTTCGTGAACTGGACAGAAGGCGAACAAGTGGTGTCAACCGAAGCTTCTTATACCTTTACCTTTACAGGTGCCAGAACTTTGGTGGCTAACTTCACACCGATTATCTATACCGTTACCTTCAACGCGGGAACCGGAACTTGCCAGACCCAAAGCCTCACCGGCAGCATTGAATCTTCCATCAATATCGATGCAGTGACGGCAGTTCCTTCCACCATTTGCGGTAACCAGGATTGGGTATTCGCCGGATGGAGCACTGAACCTATCTCATCAACCACCGTGGAACCCATTACGATGCTGAGCGGTACGGCATACTATCCTATGAGTGACACTACCTTGTATGCTGTATATACAAAGACTGTTAATGGTGAACCAACCAGCAGCACTGCTTCTATCGACTTCTCTGAACAAGGTTATACGAATGGTCAGGCTGTCACTTCGGCTTCTATTGGTAACAACGTTAATGTTACCTTCTCGCAGGGAACGAATAATAACAATAATGCGCCGAAGTATTACAGTAACGGCTCTGCAATTCGTTGCTATGGTGGAAATACGTTCACCGTTATGGCAACTGAGGCAACCATTACGAACATTACTTTGACTTTAGGTTCGGGTAATTCGATTACAGCTAATAGTGATACTTATAATTCCAATGGTACTTGGACAGGTAATGAGAATTCTGTGACATTCACCATTGACGGAACAAGCGGCAACAGACCTATTGCTGGTATTTCAGTGACGACCAGTGTTCCTACAACATCTGCTATCTACAACAGCAATCCTGTTTGCTACGTATATGCTGTCAATGTGGATCAGAATATCGAACACGGTAGCGTAACCGCTTCCCAGACGACGGATATCGTTGCTGGTACGGAGATTACCTTGACACCTGCAATGGATGACGGTTATCATTTCGGCAGATGGTTTGTCACTGCTGGTAATGATCCTGTAACAGTGGAAAACAACAAGTTCACCATGCCCGAAAGCGATGTGAATGTGTCTGCCGAGTTCTGGATTGATACCTTGACCGTCGAAGTCAACGCCAATCCGACAGTCGGCGGTACCGTTAGCGGTGCCGGTGACTACGAATATGGCAATACGGTTACCCTGGAAGCAACAGCGGCTACTGGTTACACCTTTGTGAACTGGACCGAAGCCGGTGTGGCAGTATCGGACAATGCAACATACGCATTCACCTTTGATGGTGAGGCTGGAACCAGAAACTTTGTGGCCAACTTCAGCTTGAACAGCTACGAAATTTCCGTTTCTGCCAACCCGACCGCTGGCGGTAATGTGAACGGTGGAAATACCTACAACCACGGTGCTACTGCCATGCTGACCGCTAATCCTTCTACTGGTTATCATTTCGTCAACTGGACTAAGGAGGGTGTTGTGGTTTCGACTGACGCTAATTACAGCTTCACGGTTGCCGAAGCCGGCGCTTACGTGGCCAACTTCGAACTGAACAGCTACACTATTGCTGCCACAGCCAACCCGACCGCTGGTGGTACTGTGACGGGTGCCGGTATATACAACCACTTCGCTAACGTAACCCTGACCGCTACGGTCAACGACGGTTATGATTTCGACGGTTGGTACAACGGCAATAACCGAGTTGCTACTTCTCTTGAGTACTCATTTGAAGCAACTGGAGATGTTACACTTGAGGCTCGTTTCGCTAAACGTTACACGATCACCTTCGTGCCCGGTAGCCACAGCTCCTCTACCATCGAACCTCGCCAAGGCAGCAGCGTGACCGCAGTTAATATCGACGCTGTTACCGCAGATCCTTCCGCACTTTGCGTGGCTCAGGATTGGGAATTCGCTGGATGGAGTTCTGAAGCTATTATTGCTGAAACCACAGTGGCACCTACCACGTGGGTGAGCGGTACGGAATATTATCCTACGAATGACATCATCTTGTATGCTGTTTACACGAAGACGGAAGGCGCCGGAAGCAGCACCTCTTCGATTACCTTCTCAGATCTTTATAATGCAAATACTGTAGTTGATGGAACAAGTATCTCTATCAATGATAATACTAATACCACTGTTGTATTTGCCCAAGAGAATGGTAATTACGCTCCACAGTACTATGCAAACGGAACTTCTGTTCGTTGTTATCCTAAAAATACAATGACCATATCTTCGTCACAGGCAATCACAAATATTGTATTTACCTTTGGCTCTAGCGATGGTAGCAATACAATAAGCGTCGATGAAGGCAATTATTCCGCTGGTACATGGACTGGTAATGAGAACTCCGTGACATTTACCATTGGCGGTACAAGTGGCAACAGACGTATTGCCGGCATGTCCGTAACTACCTTCAGCGGTACGGTTACCTACAACAGCGATCCTGAGTGTTTTGTTTACGATGTGGTTGTTAATCCGGACATCGAACATGGTACGGTTACGGCTGATCCGAATACGGGTGTTATTGCCGGTACAGAGATTACCCTGACGAATACACCTTCTGAGGGTTACCACTTTGCCGGATGGACTGTTACCGCGGGTAATGATCCTGTAACAGTGGAAAACAACAAGTTCCTCATGCCCGAAAGCGATGTGAATGTTACTGCAACATTTGAGCCTGACACCTTCACTTTGACCATCAATTATAGTATAGTAGGTGGCGGTGATGCTCCTCAATCTTATTCTGACAGATTGCCGTTCGGAACACCGTATTCTGTGAACACTCCTGTTATTGCAGGCCTCACGCCCAGCCAGGAGGTTGTCAGCGGCACTATGCCCGCCCAAGATGTGACGGTAAATGTTACCTATTCTACCGTTCCTTATACCTTGACCATCCATTATGTGTATGCCGACAATACTCCGGCCGCTAATGATGTGGTGAGGAATCTTGCCTATAATGTTCCTTACAGCGAAACCTCTCCGACTATCGAGGGATACACTCCCGATCAGGCTGTGGTAAGCGGCACTATGGGCGAGGCGGATCTCGAAGTGACGGTTGTGTATAGCATCAACAGCCACAACCTCACCGTCAACTATGTCAATGAAGCTTCCGCTCAGGTTGCAGAATCTCATACTGCCACTTTGAACTACCACGACAATTACAGTGTTTTCTCTCCGCAAGTGGCCGGATATGCTGCTAACAAGAGCGTTGTAAGCGGCACCATGGGTGATGCGGATAAGACCGAGACCGTGACCTACTATCTGGTTGAGACCAGCATAGTAGATGCCACCAACTGTGCAGGTACAGGAACCGGTTCTCTTACGGTTACCGCTCCTACCGGCAACTTCGAGTACTCTTTGGATGGTGTTACCTTCCAGACTGAAACCCAGTTTGCCAACCTGAATGCCGGTGACTACACCTTGTACATCCGTCCGACGGGTGAGGCTTACAACTATTCCGGTGTATGGACCGTGAACTCCAACATCACCATGCCGGTTGCAGAAGCTTCTGTCAACCCGTTCTATTGTCTGGGCGATGAAATCAACCTGTCTGGTAACGGTTCCTCTACAGGCAGCGAATACACGTATGCTTGGAGCGGCCCGAACAATTTCACCGCAACAGATATCAATGCTACGATTGCTGCAGCTGAAGACATCCACAGTGGATCCTACACGCTGACAGTAACCAACACGGTGACCAACTGCGTGAGCGACACTACGGTTGATGTGATTGTGAATACGCCGAACATGAACGGCTATCTGTTCACCATCGCTACCCATGGCGATGCCTACGCTAACTTGGTTGGTGGTCAGGCTACACCGGTGTTCGCCACCCCGACAGTACAACACTACCTTGCAGACGCTGGCTGTACTGTGACTCTGTCCAATGACGCACAAGCAACCTATGAGGAAGCTGGCGATTACACCATCACCTGGACGGCCACCGACGCTTGCGGTAACACAGCTACCACAACACAGGTGCTGCACATAGTGCTTGGCACATGTCCTGTGGCTGCCGATGTTGACGGCAATACCTATCCTGTGGTTGCCCTGAACAACATCTGCTGGATGGCTGCCAACTTGCGCACCACCCACTACAGCGACGGTCGTTTGATTCCTAACCCGATGGTTTACACCAGCGTCATGTATCCCGATGCCACGGCTAACCTCGACATGTTCGGTTATCTCTACGACTGGACAGCTGCTATGGATGCTGCCAACGGTTTGGTTCAGGATGCCAACGGCAATGTCCAGGGTATCTGCCCGGATGGCTGGCGTATGCCGAAAGAAAACGAGATCAGAGCACTCGTCAACGATGGCGTGTCTGACATCTTCGATCTGCGTACCACCGACCAATGGCTGAACAATTTCGGTACCAACACCACTGGCTTCAGCTTGCTGCCTGCCGGTTGCTACAACGCTAACAGCGACCGTTTCGAGAACCTCCACGGTGACGCCTACATCTGGGGCGTCGGAGCAAGCGCTCCTGCACAACCGAGAGTGTTCTGGGCCGACTGCAAGTGCTACAATTGGCAGATTCTCGACACCACGACGCCTATGGGCTACAGCGTGCGTTGCGTGAGAAACAACTAATCTGACACCAGACTGCTCATTTGCATACCAAGGGGGATCTTCAAGATCCCCCTTTTTTGTTTTTGTCGAAATCCGCTAATACAATATATTAATATAGTATTGCGTTATACGTGCCGAATTTTTTCCAAATTTTAATACTCACTATTATGAAAAGCACTAAAATCATCATCGCCGTTATTCTCGGCTTATGTTTTGTGTTGGCAGCGACGGCTGTCGGTATCTCCTATTATCAGACCAAGAAGCCTGAGAAGACCGTTTCGGTTGTGGGCTTGGCTGAAAAAGATTTCACTTCCGATTTGATTGTCTGGAATCTCCGCTATGATGCCACAGCTGCGGATATGAAAGACGCCTATTCTTCCCTGAAGGAAAAGAACAAGATAGTGAAGGAGTTCTTGAAAAGCCAGGGTATAACAGATTCCGAGATGGACTTCATGAATATTACGACGGAGCGTCAATATGAATATGAGTGGGACAATGTGAACAGGCGTTCGGTCGAGATATTCAGAGGCTACAATTCGGAGCAGCGTGTCCGTATAGAGTCGAAAGATGTAGATAAGATTGAGAAGGCGATTCGAGCCATAGCCCAGTTGTACGATCAGAACATCCAGATCAACAGCGACAGTCCGGAGTATTACTATACCAAGTTGGGGGATTTGAAGATGGAGATGCTGTCGCAGGCATCGAAGAACGCGCGCGAGCGTGCGGAGGCAGTCACCAGCAGTGCCGGAAGCAAACTGGCGGGCTTGAAGTCGGCCACCACGGGCGTGTTCCAGATTACGGCGCCCAACTCTTCCGAGGACAGTTACTCATGGGGTGGGGCGTTCAACACCTCCTCCAAACAGAAGCATGTGAGCATCAATATGCGGCTCACTTACTATGTGAAATAGAGGTGGCCCAAAACCGGAATTTGTCAGGTTTTTGGAAAAAACTGCGAAAACGGGTGCCAAAATCCTTCCAATTTTTCCGGATAAAATCGAAAAAAGCCGTTTTTTTATGGTTGAAAAGTTAAAAAAATGCCCCTATAAATAATTTTTTCTAACTGATAATCAATAAGATAAAAAAAAGTTTAAAAAAAAGTGTGTAGGGGTAGGCGAACGTAAGGTACAAAAGTGTATTTTTGCGGTCCCAAATGAGAGGGAAACAGGGCAGCGGCC
>Ga0265298_10001040_pt1 | contig 41051 bp, 70 predicted proteins | sample AusTroGonzalo_MG_3_FD_193486 | JGI IMG/M metagenome (GOLD analysis project Ga0265298, IMG submission 193486) | Bovine rumen microbial communities from tropical cattle in Woodstock, Queensland, Australia - Gonzalo_01 | ecosystem: Host-associated > Mammals > Digestive system > Stomach > Rumen ... | reverse complement strand
GTCAACCCTATTCGCTATATAATACATCAAAAGACTTGATAAACAAATTCTTGGTGCTAATTCAAACATTGTTTTCATACTATCATTTACAAAATCAACGCTGTTAGGCACAAATAATAATGTAATTTGTGTGCAAATTAAATATATTATAACAGAAAATAACCCGACATTTACTCCTTTTATTGCATCTTTCTTACTATAATATTCTGTCAATATATCTGTTGCTAAAAATGTTGAAGCAAACATTACATTTCCTAAAGTTGCATCTAAGCCAAATATCGTTATTTGTTTTGCTACTTGTATATTTGCCAATATACTAGCAACTCCTATATATGCAATCAACCCTTCTTTCTTAAATAATTTGTTAATAATTAGCACTATACTAAACATAACTATAACTTCTAAAAATAATAAAATTTCATTCATTTTAAATCTCCTCTATCTCATAGCCTTTATACATCATCATTTTCTTTTTTAATTCATATACATCAGTTCTTACACCTTTCGTGTCAACTATGTGTAGTTTGTCATTTTCAATGTATGTAAAATCTGCTATGTATTTTATTGCTCTTATTTTTTTACCATTAAATGTAAAACTAGGTTGTAACTCAAACTCAACTTGCCTTTTTAAATCTGTTATTTTACCTTGTTTTTCTAAATCTTTCAATGCAAGATAATAACCTAACTCTTTCTTTGATGCAAATATCATTCCACGATATACGCATTTTTTGTTCCCATATTTATTTTTTTTTATTTTTTGGTTAGTTAAATATGTTTTACCATATTTTAAATTATTCATCACAATCATAAATAGTTTTTCCCGTATCTTTCAATAAAATCATCTATTGTTTTGTTATAATGTTTTAACCAAGCAGTTTCCATTGTTTTTTTTAAACTTAAATTAAGTTCTTTATTAAAATGTACGCCATATTTACTTTGATTATGATGTCTACCACATAGATATACACAGCAACCATCTCTAATTGACTTTTGCCTATTTCTACCAAAGTAAACTTCGTGGCAATGTATATTTTGTGTTGTATTGCAAAATAAACATCTTTTTTCACTTTGTAATATACTAAATCTAGTTTCCATTTCCCCACTCACGATTTAACTGTCCTTCAATTACCCTTATTTGCAGTTTTATTGAGTTAATGGCTTCTTGATTGGCATTATAGATTGCTTCTTTGACATCTCTATTAAATCTTTTTTCAGCAACTTCTGGAACGCCATATACAACTTGCTGTATAAGTGTAACTGGCATTCCTTTTTCTGCTCTTAGTTTTAATGCTTCTTGTCTTAGTGTTATTTTATAATCTCTTTCTGCTTCAGCAAAATCTGTACCTGTTTCTCTTAATTTTTTTATTGATACATTTAAGTCTTGTATCTTGCTATTTAATAAATTAACTAAATCGCCATTCAATTTATCCACCTACTTTAATAGACTATCTAAATCAAATATTGCATTTCCTGTTGTTGCTTTAGGCAATTCACCATTCCATTTTTCAATAAATTTTTCAGCAATAATATTATCAGTTAATGACTTTTGCTTTAGTTCGTTTGCTTCTTTCTCTGCTCTTGCTTTTACTAATTTCTTTTCCGCTTCAATTTTTTCTTTCTCTAATTCTTGCTTAGCAGTTAATACTTTTTGTTCAGCAACTTGCTTTTCTTCAATTGCTTTTGAATATTCGGCACTAAAGTCTAAGTCAATAATATTAAAATCATCAATGTTAATACCATATTTTTTAACTTTACTTTGTATCTCTTCTAAGCATAAATCACTTACTTGGTTTCTTTTAGTAATTACTTCTTCTGCTGTAAAACTACTCATTACTGCCTTAATGCTTTCTTGAATTGCTGGTACTAATATTGTTTCTTCATAGTTTTTGCCAACATTTCTATATAGTGTAGTTGCACTTGCTTTTTCAACATTATAATTTACTGCTAATAGTGTTGTAATTACTTGCAAATCTTTACTACTGCTTTCTGTTTGTAATTCTGTTTTTTGTACTTTAATATTTACTTTAACTATTTTTTCAATGTATGGTATTTTTAAATTAAATCCTTCTGCTAAACTTGTATCAGTTATCTTACCAAATCTAACTTTTAACCCAACTTCACCACTTTTTATTGTTTGAAAACTGCTAAATAATGTAATAATTGCAAACAATAAAATTATCGGTAATATCACACAAACTTTAACACCTTTTTTAGTCAATTTTAAATCTCCATATTTATCTTTTTCAAATAACATTTTTTTACCTCTCTCTTAAAATGGTAATTCCATACCATCATCTAAATCTTCTGCTTTTATGCTAGTACCAAAATTAGCATACACATCGTCTTCCTTTTTTTCTTCTTTTACTTCACTATTTGTTGAATATTCTTGAATCACTATATAAAAAACGTCTTTATTTTCTTTATTCTTGTAAAAACTTAAAAACCCTTTTGTTATATTGATTTTAGTTTTATCAGCAAGTGATATATCTTTTGGCAATTTTACGTCTATATAAGCACTTTCATAAGAGCCATCTTGTTTTTTACTTGACAACCCTGCTCTATAATACATTTTGCCATTATATTCTCTAGCAAATATCATCGTGTTAATACTTGTTATATTCATAATTCACCTCCTTTAATAACTTAATTAAATCTCTAAAAGCACTTTCCTTGCTTATATATCTTTTTTTACCTCTTTTTTCATCTTCTTCGTGCGTTTTTATTTGCAATGCAGTTAATTTCACAATTGCATAATTTATCAATTCTTCTTTTTCACCCATTTATTTCAGTTCTAACGAACTTTCCACCCTTTCTAGTATATTTATATTATTTTACTATTTTCGTGCGTTGTACCCATCTTAAAATGAGTTTGGTGAGGTTTTAACACGTTACCATTCGTTGCTATAATCAATTTGTTCTTCTGTTGGCATAAATTTGTAATTATCTTCTACATTTTGTTTAAAGTTTTCGTATTCATCTTGTAAGGTTTTTAATTCCCAGTCAACATTATCTAAAGTTGCAATTAAATCATCTAGTGATACCATATCTTTATCTCTAAAATAATCATTAATTAGATTTTGTGGTATTTCTTCTGCTTTTATAAAAATATTTTCCATTATTTCAACCTCTTATCTAAAAGTGTTATTGCTTCTTCAATTTGCTTATATGTTAGATTAGCATCACTTTCTACATTAAAATATTTATAAAACTTTTCTCTATCGAATGTGTCATCTTTCTCTTCGTTAGCAACTATCATCTTTTTCATTGTATCAGTTAGCTTTGATAATTCCTTTTCTTTTTCTTTTGATAATTGGCAGAATCTTATGTTATTTTTATTATCACGAATAATTAAGTCTTTTATGTTATCATTTTCATCATAATCAATTATTTCTACCCAGAAATATGTCTTTGTTGTTATTTTACCTTTTTCATTTTCAAAGAATTCACTATCTTTACCTTTTGGTATCATGTCTTTTCTAGGAAATGTAATTATACTTGGGCTTGAATAGAGTTCTCTACCGATACCCCAGTTGACACAGGCACGTTTGAACGAATCACTGGCAAGGCCCTTCTCTGCTTCGCTAAAACTTTCAGTGCCAGTGTCTTCTTTACTTATCCACATTTCTCTTTGATTGTCATAAATTGATACGATGCAATTAGCATTATCTCTTGTATGTTCTCTTTTCCAGTTATAAGCACCTACTGTTTCATCTAGGATATTCATATCACATCTTGCATCTTTGTATAATAACATTGTGCAATAATTACTTGCTATTTGATTTATTCTTACATCAATCTCATCTGCTCGTAAGTTTCTAAATTGTTTCATCTTTTTTATTTACCTCCGTTTTCAATTGTTTTATTGTATTTGTTTCTATAAAATTATCAACATCTTTTTTTAGCCATTCAGGAATTATTGGTCTTTCTTCTAACAACCACATAACTGCTTTGCCATATTCTTCATCAGTTTTAAAATAACCATAAGCATACATTTTTTCTAATTGGTTTTTATAATATGCTTTACTTTGCTTATCACATTCTTTTAACACTTCTGCTAATGATGGCATAAAATCGTTGTTCGTAATAATGTTATCAATTGCTTTTGAAATTATTTCATAACGATATTTTTTTAATTTTGAATAATATAATTGTAAAAACATTGTACTATCTTCTTCAGTTAAATTTTTAAAATAATATGGGTATGCTAATTTTAATGCTTTAAAGATTTTACTTAAATTGGATTGTTCCATTATACACTTCCTCTAATACTTTATTAAAATTGTCTGTTTTTCCTTTTTTTAAATCGTTAATTGGGTAAACAGATTTCCAACTATTCATAATTGAATTGTTTATCATCTTTATTTTTGTTTCATCGTCATACTTTTCTAATTCATTTGTAAGTAGTTTAACTGCTCTATCAGTATTTTTACATTTAAGTTTTAATCTTAAATCTAAATATTCTAAAAATAAACAATTTAATTCGTCATTTTCAAAATATTTTTTTTGTTTATTTTTTTTATCTCTATCTCTATCTCTATCTCTATCTCTATCTCTATCTCTATCTCTATCTCTAGTGTACATTTGTTGTACATTTGTACAACTTAGTTGTTCTTGTGTAGTTATTTCTTGTCTATAATTCCTTATTCTATCTGCTTCTGTACTTGATTTTCCTATAAAGTTTTGAATGTCTAGCATATAAATTGCACCATTATCTAAAACTTCAATTAAACCTAGTTCTTTAAATAATTTTAATGCCTTTTCAACTGTACCAACTTGATGTCTAACAACTTGTGCAAGTACAGTGGGCGTATATGGTATCATATCGTTAAACATTAACTTGCCATTTGTCTTTAAACTTCTTAAATATAATTTCATTAAAATATCACTATACAAATATCCATCTTGCATATTTTGAAGAATTATTAGTTGTTCACTATCATAAAAGTTTTCTTTAAGTTTTAAATAATAATATTTTTTTATATCTGACATATTATCTTACCCTTTCAAAATAATCTTCAATTTCTGCATCAGCATTTAATGTTTTTGTTATACAATATGCGACTAATTTACTACAATCTTGTTTACCAGCAACTATTCTTAATAAAGTAGGTGGTGCTAATCCAATAGTTCTTGCTACGTTTGACTTGTTATATAATTTCATAACATTTTTATCTTTAAAATGCCACATTTTTTGTCATACCTCCTCCAATCTTATAATATGATTATACATTATGGCTAACACATTGTCAATAATAAAAAAGAACTATTTTTTAGTTCTTTCTAATATTTTTTTATTCTCTTTTATTATGTTTATTCTTCTGTCATATTCATCGTGGTCATCTAGTTCAAGTTTATGTAATTCTTTGTGTGTTTCTTCGCTTAATAAGTAACTTTCTTCATATATTGTATGATGCGTTTTTCTAAAAGGCGGTTCGTGGTGTAATACAAGATTTTCTTTTGCATATTTTTGCATATTATACATATCTACCCTACCACAATTTAGAAATAATTGCCTTTTTATTTTCCTTGTGTTAGGTCTGCTCATAGCACCTCTTTATGACAAATCTTTTATTGCTTTATCTATTTTTTCTTGTAATTTTTTATTTTTTTCTACTTCTTCTTCGTATAGTTTTTTATAATCAGTTGGCTTTTCTTCAATTATACAATCATCATTTACCCAACCAATATTGCCATTATCTAATAAGTATGGATTTCTTGCATCTTCTATTATTCTTGTTATTGTACCTTTTGTTATTCTTGGAGTTAATTTTTCTGTACTCATACTTGATACATATACTCCATTTATTTCTACTACTTCTCCTATTTTATATTTCATTGTATTTTCCTCATAATCATTTGGGTTATATATAAACCCTTGAAATTTGTAATTACTTCCTATATTGTAAGGTGGTTTTATTGTTGAAGTATAAAAATATGTGCTTTTGTAACCACTATTGCTAGTTAATATACTACCATCTGCATATACTTTTTCTACAATAGCAACATGACCAGCCAAGTCGCCTTTACCTTCCCAACAAATTACAGCACCTAATTTTGGTGTTTGTCCTCTTTTATATCCATCAGCAGTATTTTCATACCATAATTCAGCATTTCTACATGATAAATTATGTTTTTTATTTAATAGTTCTCGCCATCTTCCCCAAGCATAACCCACACAATTTGGTAAACAACTATCGCCATATATTTTTATGCAATAATTATAACCACCAGCAGTATAATGTATCCAATTTTTATCACTACTACTTGGTGCTGTTAATCTAGGCGTATATTTCATACTATTCCTCCTTTATTGTTACTTCATTTACAATAGCATTATCTGATTCTTCTAATGCTTTTAAAAAGTCATTATCTACATCAAATTTAGTTTGTATTTCTTCCATTCATTTTTCCTCTTTTCCTTTATTATATTGCATTGTGCTGATGCCTAATAAAGCACCTAAAAATGTATCTATTGCTGTAATTGTACCTACTATTTGTTCTCCATAAGGTAATCCCCAAATTTGTGATAAAGCAAAATATAATGTACCTAAAGCAGGTAAAAATATTAATGCAATAAATTTTAAAATATCATAAGTTTTATTTTTCATAAATTCCTCCTATTAATCTGTTGTTTTAGTATATTCTAATATAACATACGCTTTATAAGAACTTCTATCACTTGTTGCGTTTATTGTTATTGCTGTATCATTTACATACATTGTTATAACGCCTGTATTTGTTGAATTTGATGTAGTATATGGTATTGGTAATGTATCATTATCACTGCTTCTTATTGCTATACCATAAACATTTGTAAAATGATTTAAGTTAGTTATACTGTGATTTTGACTAACTATACCATTATCTGCTAAAGCATTAATTTCAATTACTTTTCTATATATTGGTTTGTTATCTATCCATTTTCCAATTACTTTTTCGTTAATTGAGTAAGCATAATTACCATACATATTTTGTTTAGTAATTTTTTTATTTGTGTTACTTTGAATTATCATTACATAATCATCATCATTAAACTCTGTTGCAGTTGTCATTTGGCTTACTTTAATATTTGCCATTATTATCAATCCTTTCTTATATAATATGCTGTTACAGTTATTTCAGTATTTGCAAGGGCTATTTCATTTTGATTTTTTATTTTTAATTTCCACATTGGCTCGTTATTGTTATAATAATAATACGGTATAATAAATCCATAATTATTGCTGTTAAAATTTGCTGTTGCTGATATTAAAATATAATCTGAACTTAACCCAGTATCTAAAAAACCGTTTGCATCAGTTGTATCTGTTATTTCTTTTTTTAATATAAATTTATCTGTTTTTATAATGCTGTTTTCTTTAGTTTGATTTATTGCATTTATTATATTGTTTCTTGAAATTTTTTCAATAATAAGATTTGTTATTTGTTCTTGTATATCTTTGTTGTCTGTATAATTATTTTCATAGTTGTTAGTTTCTGTTTGAGTATTTTTTAATTCCTCAGTAAATATATTTTCTTCTATTCCTTGTGAAATGTTTATTTCATTATTTAACAGTAAACATTTATAATTATCATCATCAATAGAAACAGTAAATAAATCTAAAAACTCATAATAACATATACCTGTTGTTGCAAAATCATTTGTTGTATAAACTAAATCATCTAACTTATCAAGTATATTTTGCCCTGTATCTTCTTCATCATTATTAAATACAAGTGGATTATTTGTTATGTTAATTTCTTTTAAACCATATTGTTGTATTGAACTATCATTTTTATAAGCAAAATATAAATCATTTTCCGTATCTACTAAATTTATTTTATTAATTGGGTTAAGTGTCTTACCAAAACTAACGTTTATATTTTTTAAATTATTTTTATCAATTACATCATTTGTTTCAACTGGATACGCAACTTTTAACTGATTTGATTTTATTAAAATATTACTTGCAGTTAATTCTGATAATTTATCTAATATATCTCTATATGTTACATCTTTATCTATAAAATAATCTTTATAAATTAATTTGTCATAATTAGTGAATTCTTCATTTGCACTGCCAAATTCAATACCAATTCTATCAGCAATTGCTTGTAAATAATTTCTTACAGTTAATGGATATGAAACATTTAATCTTGTATATTTTTTCATTGCCCATAGCATTTTGTCATAACATACAAATCGCCATGTATCACTATCTGCATTATATTCTTTTGAATATACATTAAAACTGCCGTAATCAATATATTCGTATGAATTTCCTACTAACACTCCTAATTTAAGTGTTAATTCTTCTGCTACTGAAATATTATTTGTAATACTATCTTTTTTTAGTTCAAGATTGCATTGTTGCATTAAACTTTGCAACAAATTACCATTTTTTATAATTTGAACACTATCTATTTGCTGTGGTGGTATAGTTACTGTAACAATTACACCAACATTAGGCAAATCTCTTTCAGTTTCTAAGTTTAATTCATCTTCGGTTATTATGTTATTAATTGCATCTTCTGTTTGAATATTAGAGTTGATAATATATTTTAATTCTACATTTATTTGTTTACCAAACTTAGCAATTTCTTTTTTAAAATCGTTTGTGTGTGCTAACATATTACACCCTCTTACTTATTGAAATAAAGGAACAACTAAAGCCTTCGTTTTTATCTTCGCTATTAATTATATTTTTATTTACTATTTCATAATCGCCTGTATAAGTGTCCATTGTAACAGTTGTTTTTTTATTTGGGTCATAATATTTTAATGATTGAGTTGGTGAATCTAAAATTGGTGCAATTATTTCTAACTCTGATTTAGTTAATGCTCTAAATTGCAATATTAACTTTGGAAATATGCCAATTAATGTTCCTGTCATTTTTCCAGCCAAATTTCTACCACTGTCATTTCCCCATAATTTATTATATGAATATTTTGCTTCTACTAAATATCTTCCTAATGAAATATAATCATTCATGCCAGTTATTTTTACTTGAATACTATTTGTATCTATAAACATAATTATCACCTATTTAAAGCAAAATTTTGTTCTGCTTCAATCCTTCTTACTTCTCTCGCTACTTGTCTATTATAAGCATATACTGGTATCGTTGCATTTATTGTTACATATTTACCAATTGCTTCGCCTAATATAGCCATTTGTTGACTATCAGTTAATGGTATAACACCTTCTGGTGCAACTTCACCACCTAATGCTACACCTTTACCAGGCATATTGATAATTCCACCTTTTGCAAGTCTTGGTAAATTAAATGTTGATAATTTACTAATATTTATACCAGGAACTTTATTTATAACGTCTAATAATTTATTTATCTGCTTTATAGGGAAGTTAAGTATATTTTCAATAGCACTTAAAACGCCATTTATAACACTTTTAAATGCTCCACCAATTGCATCTCCAACTTTTGTTCCAATTGTCTTAAATAAACTTACAATCTTAGTAATCAAGTTACTGAAAAATGTTACCATTCCATTAAACTTATCTTTAACCCATTGAACAGCATTTACAACTCCATCTTTTATCTTAGTAAATAAATTAACAAACCAAGTTCCTATATCTGCTAACTTTTGCATTAGCCAATTGCCAGCCAATATAAGTGCAACTTTAAAATATTCCCAAAACATTTTCCATATTTCTTTTACACTTTCAACAATTGTTTTTATTGCATCCCATAACTTCATTATGCCTACAACCAATAATGCAATAAACACTAATACTACATTTACCCAATTGCCAGTTATTACGTCTATAAATAATCTTATCAATAATAAACCAAATACAACTTCTTGCCAATTTTCAATTATCCATTCACCAATTTCTTTTATAGTAATTAACCATTTTGGCGCTTCTAAATCATCTAGTTTACTAAAATCTAATGTTGGCATTGTATTATTGTTATTATTTCCACTCGAATTATCAGTTAATACATTCATTTCATCAAAACCAGCAAGTTGTTTCTTTATTTCTTTTGCGTTCTTGGCTGTTTTTGCACTGCTCTTTTCACTTTCTTTCATATATTTAGCATAATTTTCAGGTGTTGCATCTTTAAACATATCCCAACCTGTCCACGCCTTCACTAAATATGCAGTATATTGCACTGCTTTAAATAAGAAATTAACTATTTTAACTATTATTTCAGCAATACTTTCAGCAGTAGGGTCAATTGCTTTTATAATTGCAAACTTTATGTAATCTATATTTGCCTTTAATTCTTTATTATCTTTTAATGCCTTTTCAAATGCTCTTGATAACAACAATGCACCTACTACTAAACCCGCTAACGCTACACTTAAACCAACAGCACCTAAACCAATTTTAGTTATTGTTTTAAATATATTTAAAAATATACGACCAGCCTTCCCACCAATTCCAATTGCTTTTCTTAATCCTCTACCTAGTAAATTAGTAAACTTTTTCCCTATTGTTCCCAACTTACTTTTTAAATCTACCACATCTTTATCAAAATCATCATTATTTATCTCTGTTTTGATAATAACCTTAGCATCATAGTCCATTTTATCCCTCCTTTATTATTCCAAGTTTCTTATATATTTCTCTTGCTCTATCTTTTTGTTCCTGAGATACAACTTTTTTATCTTTATGTAAAGCAACTTCTTTCTTCATCTCCATTATTTGCTTTCTTGCTTTTGCATCTTTAATTGTACTAATATCTAAATCTCGTAAATTTCTTATTTTGTTTAAAATACAACAATTTCCAAACTCACTATTAGATAACCCATTCATTAAGTCAACAAACTTCCACCAGTGCATTTCACAATTATCTAAATCAATATGGTAATCACTCATAAATGATGTTGTTATATATGAATAATCTTGTATAAAATCCATGTTGGGCTTTTCATTTCTTTTAGTATCATATTCTTTACCACATAAAAGGTACTTTTTTGCTAAATCTAGCAACTTTTCATAATGCTCTGGTGTATCTATACCTTCATCACCAAAAAGTGCGTATATGACGGCTAAACCACGTTCTAAATCACCAATAGTTTTATCTTCTGCTATTCTATTACATTCAATTGCTACTCTAAAATCAGTATTTATCTTATATCTTTTATTATCTACTTCAACATATTGTGGATACATTATTTTAACACTTCATTATTTCTAGCAACTGCTTGACTATATTTCTCTTTTACCTTTTTAGTGATTTTGTCCATACTTAAATCTAAAAATGGTGCTATTTGTGTATCTATAATGTCATCAATTTCTTGTAGTGTAGTCCAACCCAACTTTCTACCATTTAATAATTTTTGTACGCTGTTTTCACCAAGAAACATATTGTAAACTTCTACTTCTTTCTTAAAAAAGTCATTTAATGCTTTTATTTTATCTTCTTCATTTTTACTTAATAACTTTTTGCCTTTTACATCTTGTCTTTTTTCTATGATAACCATTTGGTTTCTTATATTTTCTTTATTCTTTTTATCTCTTTCTAGCAACTCTTGATACCTTAATAATAGTTCAATATCTTCTAAATCAAACTCAAGATATTCACCAGTATCTTCACCAGTATCAGTTTCTATCTTTAATCTTAATACATTACTTTTATTTAACTTTATAACATTGTCTGTCATATTATAATCTCCTCTCTTAATAAAAATAGGGCAGGGCAAACAAACTTTGCCTAGCCCTTTTATTCATAATTTTAGTAATAATACTATTTATAATTATAAACTTGTATTTGCTACAAATGTAGGTACTCCATCATTATCAAATGTAACAGTTCCTTCTTGTGCATCCCCATTGTAATACAAGTCATATTCAATAACTGCATCTTCATTCATAAACTTAGTTATTACAATCATTCCATCACTTAATGTTGCGGGATATGTACTTCCGTTTCCATCAAACATATCTATATCAAGAATATGAGTTTTGAAATTAGTTTTATCTCTTGCAGTTTTAACAAACTCAAAACAAGGGTCGCCTTTATAAATAGTTTGTGATACAGAGCCTTGCTTTTGATTAGATTTATGTATGTTTCTAGCATTTTTCTCTATAATCCACTTTTCACTATCAACTTGTGGGTTATAATCAATACCATAATCAGTAATACCAATTCCTAACACTTTCAACGTCATACTTAATGCTGATGGTGTTGTATCTAAAAATGTTAAAAACTCATCTCTATCCATCTTTTCAATGGTTGAAGGTATTATAACATTATTCATAAACTTACTTCCTCCTTTTTACTATCTACTATGTATTTTATTTGTATTTGAATATCAAACTCTGCTGTATTTGATGTTACGCTATTTAACGTACCAGCATTTAAACATTCAATACTTTGTATTCCCTCAATTTCAGGTCTAATGCCTTTCTTATTGTTATAACTTATCATATATTCAAAATCTTCAAAAAAACCGATATTTTTTAAATTGTTTACTGCTTCTTGTGAGTATGGAAATCTGCCTCTAAAAGAAAATGTATCTTTATGAAGTTCTAGCCCCATAACCCATTTTTCTACGGTACTTGCTGTTGGCATTTTGTCTAAAGAGTAATTGTTTATATCATTACTTAACATATTTGCATTTATTTGATATTTAGTATCTGATGCTAACTCATCAACTATATTAAATAAATACTCTCTTAATTTAGTTATTCTCTTATCTATATAACTCATCACTAACCTCCACGTCTTTTAATTTCGTCTTGTACTTCTTTCTCAATATCGTCCATTTCAGCAGTTTTCATCTTTTCTACCCAAAATGATGTTGCTTCTGGGTGCATTGACCTGTTCCTATTGGCTTCATTTATCTTGTGTGAGCCATCTTTTCTTTCACCGTAATACTGATATTTAGCGTATGGCACTTCATAGATGATATACTGCCCATCTATTGTCATTGTAACAATACTTGCTAAATCACCACTATCAAATGGCACATATCTATCTGCGTGAAGATATACGGTGTTAGTAAAAAACTTATGTATTGCCCCACCAGTTTCTATACCAATGCGTGATTTTATCACTTTTGTTGGTTTCATCTCAACATAAACAGACATTACTTGCCCCCAATATGAACGTGTTGATTATAACCAAAATTATTGTCATTTATGCTAGTTATATTATATATTAAGTAATCTTTTAAATCATTTTGCTCTGCTATATCTAAGTCAAGAGTGCCTTGTACGATTATATCGCCAATTGCAAAATTACTTACGTCTAAATTATCATTTAATTCATACCAAATTCTAATTTCAACATCATTTGCATCTTGATAACCCTTTCGTATTCCAGCACCCTTTCCCCCAAAAAACCAAACATTATCATAATTAAATCTAGTCCAAGTTTCTAGTCTTGTTTCTTCATCTAAACCTTTATGATATATTGTTAATTTACTATTTACTAGCATATTATTCACCAATATACATTAAATGCTCGTTGTTAAATATAACACCAAGTAAATAAGTTCTAATTATATCTTCAAGTTCTACGCTTTTTGAACTAATTATATCTTTTATAGATGAAGATTTTACATAAGACACAGAATAACCATCGGTGCTTTCACTTGCAACATTACCATTTTCAGTTGCACTTTCTATGCTACTTGCATAATGATATATTGCATTGATTAAACTATTTACACATAATTTAACTTCTTGTGGTATATCTTGACTACTTGTACCCTTTAATCTTGATTGTGTTTCAATATCAATTTTTCTTCTTGCTTCAAATTCTAATAAATTAAAAGGAGTTATGTCTAAAGTACCACCTAAAGACCTATATTCTGCATAAGTTAGGTATTGTCCTTCAAATTCCATAATAACCTCCTTTTATAAACTAAAGACTAGTTGTTCCTTCTGGTTTAAGTGATGCGAATGGAAATCTTGTTGCAGTTTCATTTTCAGCATTTACAGGATTTGGTATTTCCCAACCTAATCTCATAACTACACGTAAAGCAACCATATCGTCTTGTGCTAAGTTGTAAAGAATTGAACCATCACTTGGGTCTTGAATAACTGCTTCTGTTAATACTTTATATGTAATATCTTGTCTGATAGCGTAAACGGCTTGTGAGAAATCACCAACAATCAATGTTGATTTAGTTTTATCCCATACACCATTATCCATAAACTCTCTACGAATAGAACCAATTTCAGTTGTATTTAATGGCTGTCCAGTTGTATCTAGCATCATACGGAATTTTCCTTTTAGTCCAGTTCCACCTAAGATACCATTTACATTATAGCCACTTTCTTCAACTTTAACCATAACATCGTTAATATCACTATATAAACCATTATTAGTTTCAGTTACTTCTGCTCCTACTGTTGAAATACTAGGTACTAAACCTGCTCTCCAATCAGTTGGCTTATCAATGCCAAAGAACATAGCATTATCAATTTTTCTTGCAAATGCTTCCTCAACTCTTGGTCTTACAGTTGCCCAAATATCAATTGAACTATCATTTAGCAAGTTTTCCTTAATAGGAACAATTACTGCTAATTCGGCAATGTTAATGTATTTCTTATCCCAAGCCAATTTGGTAATATTTTTTCTACCATTATTTGATGTTTCATCAACGAAGTAAGCAACTGGTAGACTATCTAATACTCTTAACTTCGTTTTGTCTGATGTTGCATTAGGTAATCTTTTAAACATACTTAATGCTTTTGATTGTCTAATTGTACCTTCAAATATCTCATTTGCTACTTGAGTTTCAATTAGAGCATCAACATCTGTTCTAGCAATTCCTGCCATTTTTAATCTCTCCTTCTTATTTTAGTTATTTAATGCCCCACGCAAAATGTCATTCATAATTTCATTTGTACTATGAGGTGCGTTTTCACCAGTATTTAAACTTGGTGATGTTTGCACTCTTTTGACTACTGTATCTCCAAAATATTGTGGATTTTCTTTCTTGTAATCTTCTAGTGCGGTGTTGAAGTCAACGTCATCATTTACTTTTGACATGACTTCGTTTTTAACAAACTTAGAAAACTCTGATTTTACTTTACTTCCACTCATTTGAATTTCTGCTCTTAAATCTTTGTTTTCGTTTGTTAGATTTTGCAGATTTTCTAAAGACTTAGTATCATCATCAATCTTACTATTTAACTCTTTCACTTGTGTTTCATAGTCATTTATTTTAGTTTTATATTCTTCAACTTGCTCTTTCAAACCAGTTAAATATTTACCGTGTTCAGCCATAATAGTATCAATTGTTTCTTTGTCTAATTCTAGTCCCTTAAGAAATTCTCTCATTTATATATCTCTCCCTCTCGTTAATTTTTCGTCCCACGAAGACGTGTGAATCGATACCTGAACGCTGTTGCATTCTATATACATTATAACACAAATAAAAAAAAGTGCAACTATGCACTTTATTTCATAAAATCACTAAATGTCTTTTTACTATTAGGGTGTTCTTTCATATATTTTTCGTATGCTTTTCTTCTTAATGTATCATTCATTGTGTTGCTTTGACTTTTTGCTTCCTTAATCAATTTATCTACTTGTTCTTTACCCGTTAAATTATCAACGCCCCAAGCACTTACTTTTGTTCTATTTTTTATGTATTCTAATTCCTTGTTTGTTAAGTTAGCATCTAATAATTGGCTTCTTTCACTATGCCAATTAGCATCTTCTAAATGTTCCATAAATTCGTCATTTGTATACATCTTAGCACTTACTGTCTTAGCATTAGAGCCATCTTCACCCCAAGTCTTATTAAATTTATCTTTATATCCAGCATAGGCTTCAACATTCATATACTTTTCGTTAGGTTCTTCTACTTTTATTTTAGCATTTGCTCTTTCGTTTTCTCTAAATCTTTCATAATACTTATCCTGTAATTTTTCCGCTTCTTTCCAATATTGGTATCTTTCTAATGAGTTATTGCTTTGATATGACTTATTACGATATTCATTTATTTGATTTTGCAAGTCCGTTACATCTTTTTCCATTTGAGCATTATTTTTTTCAATTTCTTTTTTCCAATCAGTTGTATGTTTAGGTGTATTTGCACTTTTTGCTTCCTCTAATGTTTTATAAGTTTTTGAAGATAATTCATTGCCATTTTTGTCATAATCAGTTCTTGTGTATTCGTGAGAACCATCACCTTTTTTTACGCCTTGAATATAATTTGTTCCTTCATTCGTTTTTCTTGTAGTAACGCCCCATTCTTCTTGCTTCCATTCACTATTATCTTTGTTATAAAAATCGTTTCTTAATTTTGCATAACTTAAACTATTGTCTTTTTTTACAATTTCTTCCTCTTTATAAGTGCCATATTTATCTTCTAAATATTTATGGTAAGCATCTCTATCTTCTGGGTAATCATAACTGTTCATCTTATGTTCTTTATTATCTTGTCCAATATAAGAAATCTCTTTTATGCCTTTCTGCTCTTTTTCTTCTTTATCTTTTTTATATTCTTCTCTTAGATTTTTAAACTTGCCACTTTCTATCATTGCTTCACTTAGTGATTGACCATTTTTGATGAATACTCTTCTACCACCAATTGTACGCCAAACACCTCCGATGTCATCATAATTTTTTGCCATAATTTTTTCCTCCTTTTTTTCTTTTTATATTATAGCATATTATTGCTTTATTTACAAATTGGTTGCTGTTGTGAGAATTGCACTCCTCTTTTAGGTTATGAGCCTAACGTGCTACTATTACACTTCAACAGCGGTAGGGGTCGGGTAGTCAGATTTGCACTGACAAAAACTTTTTTCCCCAATTGGCATAGGTTGATAGAATCGAACTATCATCTCTGGTTTTGGAGACCAGCATTTTACCATTAAACTAAACCCATATTAAAGTAAGATTATCTTTTGGGTATTATTTCAATAATTCTTACTACTACTTTCTTTTTTTCATTACCACCAGTTAAATACTTAACCATTTCTTCATTACATTCAAACTCATCACCTACAAACAACTTGCCTTTTTGTTCAATGCTCTTTCTTTTTATATTTGATAATTTATCAAAATCTGCTAATGTAAACTGTTCTACTACCCTACATCTTACCATTATTTCTCCTCCACATTTGGCTACCAACTCTATTTGAGTTATAAATATATAATACTCTATCTATATAATAAATGCTTTTATGTGTCTTATGTAAATCTTCTTGAAAAAAGACATCTTCATTAAACATTTTATCTTCTTGAAACATAGGGCATATTTCTCTTTTGTATATTGCTTTCCATACAGCATAATTTTCAGGGTGTCTTGTTATCGTATTCTTATTAAAATCAGCCCAATTAAAGTATATCACATCTTCATTTCTTTCGTCTATTGTCTTTAATAATACATCTACATAATCATTCGTTACCATATCGTCTGAATCAACAAATGCTAGGTATTTGCCTTTTGCTTCTTTTATGCCTATATTTCTTCCTGCTGATACACCAACATTTTCTTTTAAGTGTATAATCTTAGCAAAATCAAATACATCTAATCTTTCTTCACTACCACCATTATCTGTTAGTATTACCTCTACTTCATTATTTACTTGTATTGATAATTCTTTTAATAATTTAACAGTTAATTCATAAGTTTTATAATATGGTATTATGATGCTTAATTTAATTTCATTTACCATTGTTTATCACCACCATTTTGCATTTCAGTTCTTGTCTTTTCTACCCTTTCACTTAAATATTTATCTATCTTAGCATCTTTACCTTTTTCACTCAAATATAATTGTAAAGTATCAGCATAATGTCTTATTGTACTTGTCCCCCATACTATTTTATCTCTTATCGTTGTTACTGACTTTAAATTATCTTTATTCCATACATAAACAGGTTCTTTTAATAATGCAAACGTATTCATATAAATACATACTTTACAATGTTGGTTTCTATCTTCTTTTAGTGTACCCTCATTATAAAGACACTCTTGTCTAGTTGCTAGTTCCTTCTTTATTACTTTACCACAACTTCCACTCCAACCAGCAATTGCTTCATATTTATCATTATATGTCGGTATAAAGCACGTTGTTGTCTTATCATTTTTGTATTGTGCCATTGCTACGAATAACACATCAGGTTGACTTTGTAATTTATTATTTATTTTTTCTAGTGCATCATCACTATATAGCCAATCATCACTATCTACATAATAAACATAATCAACACTTTCATCTAACCATAAATAGCCTTCATTTCTAGCACCACCATTTAATCTTTTTTGCTTTAATTTTACTATCTTTATGCTAGTTAGTTTTTCTATATAATTATATGCTATTTTAACACTGTTATCAGTTGACATATCATCTATAAATATAACTTCGTAATTTTTATATGTTTGACTTGCTATTGATGATAAACACTTATCTATCGTATGCTCATAATTACAGTTAGGTATTATTATTCCTATTCTATAATCTTTTTTTTCTATCTTACGCCAATTTTTATCTTCTTTATTCGCTTTTTTAAAACAATCTACATTATAATCAGTTAAGTTAATATCAACATAGTTACATTCTTTATAATAAAGACAATGTAATTTTAATTTAAGTAATTCTTCTAGTGATTCTTTATCAAATAAATAAACATATTCATCTTTAGAATTAACCATATCTATTGAATTTTTATCAACTGCTATTTTCATTATATCACCCTTGCCTTAATAAAATCTTCATAATCTTCAGGATAATCAATATCATCAGTTTCATCTAGTATCTTACAATATCTATTGTTAATAATATGTTCATCAAATGGTATATTATTCATACTTCTATATATTTCCCAACCAATACATCTAAAAATCTCTTCTTTTAAGTATTTTTCTTTTACTATTGCTTTATGTTTAAAAAATAAATTTCTATCTTTAATTTTTATTGCAAATATTTCATCTTCACTGCCAAAAAACATTACATCACTTGTATCTGTATTTACTATTGTTTTTATAGCATCTTCACTATAATATACATCTCCATATAAATAACATATTTCATTATCGCTAGTTTCTTCAAATCTATCAATTTCACAATCGTTATTTGTTTGTGGTATTAACTTACCATATTGCTTATATCTTTCATCCTTACCTGTTATTAAATAATCATTTATATTATTTTCTTTTAGTAATCTAGTTGTTCTTTGTAATAATGTTTCATTGTTAATTGTAATTAAATGCTTAGGCACACCTAAATAGTTGTTCCATCTTTTGCCTTTCCCAGCACACATTATAATATAACGCATATTATCACCTACTTTAATTATAGCATATAAAAAGAAAAAGCACAAAGGCTTTTCCATAGACTTAGTGAAATGAAAAAAATTTATGCAGATTGCTCTGCAATTTAATTATAGCACAAATTAAATTATTTTCCAAGCACAACGCATAATCCTATTGCTTGGGTCAAATGTATCTATAATTTCACCATTTATAATAGCAGTAATATGTCCATTCATTGTAACTGCATATCTTCCATAATCATTTTCTCGTGCAAATTCTCCTACTGTTTTAGCATAATGGCATTCTCTTTGGTATCTTTTATCTAAATAATCTTCAACAAACTCTACCCTGTCAAACATTAAACCTACATCACCTGCTAAATCAGTTAATTCGTCATATACTTCACGCCAACTTCTATCTGTTAGTACACTTAAAGCACGAATAACACAATCTGCTATATGCCTATCGTTTTGATTTGCATTATAATAAGTGTACATATTACATCATACTTCTTTGTAATGTTTCTCTTAATTGTTGTTTTTGTTGTTCTGTGTCTGCTTCTTCATATAACACTCTAATAAAATCTTCAAGTGATTTTACCATATAATGAAAAGACCTATTGCTTTCTTCACCAGCACCGTATCTACTACGGCTTTCTTGATATCTGCCATATTCACCAGTTATTCTATCAAGTTCATCATCACCACGATATTTCATATCTCTTCCTCTGCGTCCGTAATTTCCTCTTCCATATTCGCCATAGTTTCCATAATTACCATAACTGTCATATCCTGGTCTTCTTCCACCATAATTGCCATATTCTCCGTACATTTCTTTATCCTCCTTTGCTAAATGTTTTATTTTACTTAATTTATATAAATTATCTATGTTAGAAGTTGCAATGCCGTCTTCCATAATTCTTTTTATTGCTTCACTTGTTTTCTCTATCACTGTTTCTTCCATCATTATCACCTCTTTCTTTTAAAAGATTTATTATTTCTTCATTTTGCTTTATTATTCTTTCAAAATAATTTTTATCTTGATGCTGTAATTCTTGCATTAAATCAATATTGTTATAATCTTTAAATAAGATATCAAGACTTAACATTTGTAAAATTAAACTTGTTATATCTATGTTTCTCATTATGCTATTTTATGAATAATAAAGTTAGCATCTTTAATAACAGGTACTTCAGTTTCGGTATTTGTTAAAGTTGTTGTACCAGTTATAGTTGACGGAAGTGAACCAACTGCTATTGTTGTATTTACTCTAGGACAAACTCTTAACAATTTAGTAAATGAAATATTTACATAGTTTCCAGCAGTTGTTATTTCTGCATCCATTTCAGTTCCTTCAACGTCTGTCCCAGTTGCACTTTTTAACGCTAATGCGACTATTCCTGCTGTATCAGAAGTTACATTTGCATTAAAAGTAATCTCAAATAAGCCTCCACCTATAATAGTGAAATCACTACCACCTGGCATATATTGTAACCATCCACAACAATTAGCGTTTCTTCCTCTTAAATCTACTGTATCAAAGTTAACGTTATCAGTGTTTGAAGTTAATATTTCTGGTGTTATTTGTAATGCTTGTATCATTTTATATCTCCTTTCTTATTAAAAATGAGTAGGACTTGCCTACTCATAAATTAGCAAGTTCCTGTAATCAGGTTTGTAGTTATCTACTTAATGCTTAAATCAAATTTGTGGCATATCCATTGCATCCACAACTATTGCTGTTGCAAGTGAATATAGGGGTTCTTCCATATACTGGTGTAGTTGGTACTGGACAATTAGATAATCTATTATATAAAGCATCTACTTCTGCCTCTTGTCCTTGTCTTAATAATGCAGTTTGTTCAATTTGACTTGCTTGTCCTCTAGCATATAGAAGTTCTTGTCTTAATTGACTAATAATGTCATTCTTTGCATCTATCTTATCCTGGCATAATTGGTCAAGAATTTTCTGCGTATTTGCTGTATTATTTATCAAAATATCTTTTAAGCCATCTGAAATCAATGCTCTGTCGGCACAGTTTTCGCTTAATACAGTTGCAGTTAGGTTCGCTGTTGCTAACCTATTATCGCAACAACATTGTGCTAATTGACTTTGTAATGCAAAGTTTTGTTGCATATCAGCAATTTGTCTATTATTTGCACTAATCTCTGCGTTATAAGCCGTTGTATTTATTGCATTAGTTATATCACCACAGCAATTACATAATTGATTAGATAATGAATAAATACCACTATTTACAGTATCTAATTGGTTAGATAAATGTAGTGTGTCAAAGCCATTGTTAGTATTTTGCATAATTTCTTTTTGACCATTAGATAGCCAAGCATAGCCATTATCAAAGCCTCCATTAAAGAAACCACCATTACCATTATTTCCCCAGCCACCGAATAATGCGAATAATAAGATAATCCAAATCCAATCTCCACCATAACCAAATCCATTATTGCCATAACCACCCATCATTGGATATATTGGGTATGGATATGAATTGCCACCGTTAGTTGTTGCTAATTCAACAGTTGGGGTTATTCCTGTATTTCCATTCATTTATTTCACCTCCTTTCATTCTATATCAACATTATTTTATGTTAATACCATCTTTTGCTTGTTTTAGCACTTCGTCTGGGACGCCAAATTGCTTTGCTCTTTCAAATAAACTATTCATTTGTTCTGGAGTATAGTTTTTTGTTGCTTGTTTTAGTAAGTCCATTGGGTTACTTTGATTTTTTTGTGCTTGATTTAGAAATTGAAACATCTGTGGATTTCTCATCTTTATTTGATTCATCAACATATTCATTAATTGATTTTGCATTTTTATTCATCTCTTTCTTTAATTCTTCTATTTGTGCTTGGAGATATTCAATTTGCATATCTTTATTATCTTTAGGTATTATTTCATTTAATTCGTATGCTTTTATTTCGCCTTTCATATTTTTTATCCACACAACGGACATATCTTTTGCAAAAAAAGGTGTATCACCTACAATCATTTCTCTTTGTACTTCGTCTATTGAGTTAGCATATTTAATAACATCTCTAGTAGTTGGGGCTAGTTGAAAATTTTGCGTTAAATTAGTTGGTGGTTGAATTGGTTGTTGCAGTTGTTCTTTCATTTTTTGTAACTCATTCATTTGAGCATTTATTCTGTCTATGCTAGGTTGCGAATTATATGTATTCATATATGGATTGTTATACATTTTTACCTCCTAAAACAAAATGAAAAGAGTGTCTAGTAAAAGTGTTTTAAACTAATTACTTCAACTCTCCTTTCTTACTTTAACTATAACTTTTATTGTTTAAGAAATATCGCAAAAAAAAGCACTACAATAATAGTAGCGCCTTCCACGTCTGCATAAATACATAATCTTCATATAATTTTTTTATTTTCTTTATTTCGTAAGTAATAGTTCTAGGACTTACACCTATTTCCATAGCAATCTTTACTGTGCTATCTTTTTTTAAATACATATTTAATATCTTTATTTGCTCTTCTGTTAGTGAAACACTGCTTATAAAGTCATCGTATATTACTTTGAGTTTTAATTTCTCGACCATTTACCCACCTCGTTGCAATATGATACAACACTTTTAATTACTTACAACGCAAATAAAGTGCAAATAACTGCAATTAACTGCAAATAACTGCAAATACACTGTTAAAAAAAATATTTACTTACTTTTTGGTATATTTCTTGTTTACGATAATAAATAGTTCTTTCAGAATAGCCAGTTTTAATCATAATGCTTTTTATTGTTTCACCCGCTAAGCATAAATCTAATATTGTTTTTTCTTTTTTGCTTTCTCTTAATATTCCTTTTTTTATGATAAACTTATATGCTTCATCTGACATATCAAAATAATAATGTGGTTTTTTCATAATATCCCCCAATCGGTTGCATATTATATATTAAGTTTATATTTAATGCAAGAAAAAAGTGCTATTTCGCACTTTTAATGTCATTTACTTCGTTTTCTAGTAATGTAATCTTTTTTTCTGCTTCGTACATTCTTTCAACTACGTTATTATGTTTTGATACCTTTTTCTCTAGTTCATTTATTCTATAAATTATCAAGTCATTATTCTTTTTGTTACTTGATAAAGTTGTAATAATAGATGGTATTGCCACACATAACCCACTAATAACCGCTATTATTATTTGTTGCATCTATTCCTCCTATATTCATACTTTCATTATAACATAAATTTAAAAAAGTGCAAATTAACTTTGCTACTTTTTTTTAGTTCGCCATAAGCGTAATTTCTTATTCATCTGTGCTTTAAAATATGCTTTTTCGTCTAATATTTTACCGCATAAATGACACACACCTGAATATTTTACATAATCATTATTATTGCAATATCCACATATATCACACTTAATATTATTCACTTTTCTCTTTGTCATTTTTATCACCATATTTCAAAACGTATTCTAATTGCTTTTTTGTCATATCAAACTTTCTATTTGCATACATTGTAAGCACATATTGTTTCCCATAAACTTTAAGCATTTTATTTAATTCTTTGTTTTGAATAATCAATTTAATCCACCATAAGTTTTGCTATGTATGTCGCCATTATTACACATAGGGCATTGTGTTTGAATATCTGCATCTTTGCCACTATCCCATTCATAACCACATTCCATACAAGTTAAGTGATATTTTTTTCTTATGACAATGGTATCATATTCTGAATATACTGCCAATTCATCATCTTCTTCTATTTCTGCCCTTTTTACAACAGATTTAGGTACTATAACGTGATAACAGTTAATTCTTTTCTCATTTTTTTTACTTGAATAATAGTATTGCTTATTTAGTTTTGCCATTTTTATCAATCCTCTCATATTTAATTATTATTGTTGCCTTGCCATAATCATCAAATGTTTCCAGCATCACTTCATCCATCACATATAATAAGTTCTTTTTTATTACTTGTTTATCTTTATCAAATTCTCTAAATAACTTATCAATTAAATTACTCTTCATTATCAAATACTCCGCTTTCAACATACTCAATTGCTTTTTTATGGCCTATTCTAGACTCTTCTTCGGTTGAATATCTTTCTTGATAACCCATTGAGCCAACAATCTGCCCATCAACTTCTTTAAATATCATTGTTTCATAATATAATGGTTCGCCAATACCAAAACTATGGTCTATTCCTAAATCAACAGTTGATATTAAATAATTTTTTATTCTAGTTTTTAGTTCCCATCTATTTTCCCAATCAAAGTCATCTCTAAAACCATAAGCCATTATATCACCTACATACTTTTAATCATATCCATAAGTTTATTTGTTAATTCTAATTTATTTGCTAATTCACTTATTTTTTTATTATATTCATCTATTTCTTCTTGATATTTTGCTATTTCATCATTACACTTACTTAATAATGCTGTTTTAGATACGTATTCATCACTTATATTTAATGTATTTGCTTTTTCTTCTGGCATTAACTTAGCAAGGTAATCATCTAAATAATCTTTAACTGCGCCAATAATTCTATAACTTGGTTTGTATTTTTTACAAGTCATATTTGCCACTGTACTATTATGCACTCCAATAGCACTTGCTATTTGAACATTTGTTATACCATTTATACGCATTATCTTTTTAAAATCTGTATTATTATAATATTCATCTAGTTCAGGGTTTATTTCTCTTGGTGTTTCTACTATTTTATAAGTTGCTCTTTTTACTCTTGCTGATTTTTTAGGTATTTGTATATTTGTTTCATCACTAAAGAAATTGTATAATCTCTTTTTAAACTCATCACCAACTGGATTTCTACCTTCTAAATAATTATATATTGTTCCTACACTCTTATAACCTAATACTGTAACTAACTCTTTATAATTATTGATATTAAAATCGTGCATTTTGTTTACTAATTCAAATCTTCCAGTTTCATCTTTAGCACTCATTTCTTCCCAAAATTTATCTGCTTCTAATTTATTGTTAATTTCATCAATTTTATTTCCTTTACCTCTATTTATAATTTCACTAAACTTATCAATTAAATTCATTGGCATTTTAATTTCTCCCTTCTCAATTGCACAATAATAATTGTAATCTAGCCCTAACATTCTAGCCATATCTACCCTTTTTATATTATTTTGCACTCTTTTCTTTTGATATAAAGTCATAATTTACCTCTTTCTTTTTTTAAACTTTTAATTTATCAATCTCTTTAATAACACCATTAACTAATTCACATATTTTTTTATTACAACTATTGTCATCTAATCTTAATTTTTCCATTAAATATGTTTCGTGTTTCGTGTTATTGTTATCATCTTCTATTAAAAAACCCATAGAAGTATGGTCTATGATGCTAATATATAAGTAACACCATCTCATACCTCTTTGTAATTCACCGCCTAAATGTTTAGGCTTGTAAGTAAATAATATATCACGATGGTCATAAACTTGGTCTGTCCAACCAATAATACATTTGCCAGTATCTAATAATGTTTTGGCTATTGCATTATAAGTATGTTCACCATTGATAACTTCATTCCACTTATCAAAATCCATAATCTACCTCCTTTGCTAATATATTACTACATATTAACATAAAATGCAAGAGGAATTTTCATTCCTCTCACACTTAATCTTAATAACATTATTCATCAAGTACAATATCATAGCCAATTGCACCGTGCAAATTAGTTTCTACTCTATTAAATGAATAAACTTTATCTGTATCTTTTAATAGTGATTCTAATTCTTCAAATGAGTTTGGCTTTGTTGCTGTATGGTCGCCTTTGTGTTTAAATACTAATATATCAAAGTATTTAAAATCGTTATTGCAATCATATCTTAATTTTTCACTAATATCTAAAAGCACTTTTCTTTTAGACGTATAAATATGATAATACATAATTTACCTCCCTTTAATTGATAGCAAGAAGTTTAATTACTTCTCGCTATCTTTTAATCTGTATGTATAACTATAACTATACACACCTTCTTTTGAAACAATTTCTAGTCTAGTGCCATAATGCTCTTCTAGTTTTCTTTTAATTGATTCTTGCGTTGCATTATTATCACCGTGTCCCAGACAATCTGTTCCAACTGATAGAATCTTACCTGAATCAAGTTCACTTATCATTTGTTTTAAACTTTCATCTTTGTTGAATCTATCATTGCAAACAAATGCTTTTTTCATAATTTACCTCCTTTTAAATTGTCAAATAACATATATAAAGTCAGGGTTTTCCCTTTCTTTATATGACTATATTATATCACAAAATTGTAGTAATGTAAAACGTAAAGTGCTTGACATTGAGGTTTACACCCTTATAAATCAAGGGTTTGCAAGGCAAAAAGTGCTAAAAAAAAATTAAAATTTGTGATTTTGAGTATTCAAGTGTAAAGTGCTAATATTTGACACAAAGTTTACGTTTTTAAATAAGAAAAAAGAGCATCTGCAAATGCTCTATCAGAAAGGTGTGTGCTAAATGAGTGCCTTATAAGCACCATTGAATAGATATATTGAGCCCAAAGGTTTCCTCTTTTAATACTGACTAACTCATTGGCTAAAATCCAGTCTTATATCTACTCAATGCTACCTATAAGGTAGCACTCTTTGACATAGCAAATGGGTGCTAATTAGGTAGCACACAATTGTTATTGAGTATTACTCTTTCCAAATTTATTACTCAATTACATTATAGCATAGTTGTTACTTAATTGCAACTCTTTGATAACCACTTACACGCATTCTGTTTGCTTTTGTTGGTAAACTACTTGCTTCGCTTAATTGTTTATACTTAGTTGTTAATTGTGTGATTCTTTCTTGACTTTCTCTTATCAATTCTTTGTTATCACTTGCTCTTGCTATTATCTGAGTATCTTTTGCTTTTCTTATCTCAGTTTCTATCTTACGCTGTAATTGTGTACCCTCATACATCGTATAATGCTTACCATCAAAGTCAAAACCTTTGTCATTGCTATCTATTATCTGCTGTAACTTTTCATTAGAATATTGTGGTTTATTTACACCTAGCACTATTGAAAACGTGTAATGATAGCAATTATACTGACTTATACTACGTCTATCGTGTCCTTCAAATTCAGCAGGAAATTCTATGCCATCATAACTTACTGCATCTGTATCATTTTGAAAGTTATTAAATTGTTCTTTACTGAATTGCCTACCCTGTACTAATTCGTGGTCTGGTGCTGGGTTAAGATGAACACTTATCTCTACTCCATCAGCATCAAACTCATTGCCTATTTGTTCTTGTATGCTATTGTGCATATCTCTTAACGCACTTTTCATCTGCATACGTATTGCACTATCGGCTCTCATTACTCTATTTTTTATTATAGGGTTGCCATTTTCATCTTTACTTACATAGGTTGTTGGAAATATTACTTTCATACCCCCACCACCTATCTCTTTTAATTGCCTATACATAGCACTATCAAATGTTTCTTTGCCTTGCCCTACGTTTATAACTGCTTCATCTAATAAGTCATAATAAGTTTGTCTTAGCCCTTTATACGTGATTGTGCCATCTTTGCTTTGCATACCATAAGCAACTGCTGATGTTTGTGTTAAGTTTATATATTCTTTTGCTGTTGCGTTTGCTATTGCATCTACTTGTTGCTTTAATGCAACATTTTCATCAAATGGTATATACTTTTTGTTTCTATATTTATAAAATTGCTCGGCAAAATCATAATCTACTTTAGCAACTTCTTGAAATATCTTTTTTATATCTTTTACATTTAATTCAGTTATCTTTGCTAGTTTTCTTGCAATCTTATCATAATCTCCACCATATTTAAGTATTTGCACTAATTCTTGTGCTTTACTTGGTTTAAGAGTACCAATTTTCTTGATACCCTCACCAATCTTTTTTAATACATATTCGTTGCCTATTTCAATTCTTCTTACAAGTCTTTCAACTACTTTTTCAATAACTTCATCTGATAACATAATATCCCTCTTTTATTGTTGATAAATAAAATTGCTTGAACCACTGCTTTTATAGAATGTATTATTTACTGTATCATAAAATCCAACTGCACCATCAGATAGTCTTATTTTTGGCCATAAATTCATTAATTCTTCTCTTGTATTTCTATTTCTTATAATTACATAATATACACGGCCTAGCAAATAATGATATGTTGAACCAGTTGAACTTGCTCTTCTTCTAAACAAATCTAAATTAGCAGATGAAGTAGTGTTTTCACAACTACCAATATTTGAATTATCAACAATTACATTACTGTTTGCATTATTAAATATTATTGTGTGAGAGTTATTGATATTAGCAACTATACTTCCTCCATGTCCTTCTCCATTATTTAATCCCCAATAATAAGCACTATTATATAAAGTAACGTGATAATAATTTGGACCAGCAGTTGTTCCAAATAAAGCCTTATTTGAAACGTCAGATGCTGAAAATTTCATTTCAACTTCAATGTCATTTGATGCTCTTATATTTGTTCCAATATAGGCATACTGAGGTGCATATATAAAAGGTAAATCAAGATAAGTATAGTGTATGTTTGTTGTTATAATTACTTTATCCATTCCGTCATAGTTGTCATCTGGAGTTACAATTGTTTCCCCATTTTGAGTTATTGTTACATTTTTTGTTTGTAAATCGCCACCTGTTGGGATATTATTTATTTCTGTATCAAATGTACTTGCTTGTATTAGTTCACTTGTTCCTTTTTTTGTTCTTATCGCATCAGCAACATCTGTTAGAAAATGTGGTAATGTATCAGTTCTAGCCATTAGTAACTTCCTCCTAACGCATTTGTAATTGCATTCGCTATACTATCATCAACATATTTTTTTGTTGAAGGGTTGTAATCGTTTGAAGGTATATATTCAGAAGTGTTGTTTTTTGCTAAATAATTACTTAAATTTACACTGATAATATTGTTTTCAATATTTACATTACTTCCAGCAGTATATTGAACATATCCATCACGTCCATCTTGACCATCAACGCCATCAACACCATCACTAACAGTTGCAGTTGTTGTTCCGTTTTTATCTGTTATTGTTATTGTTGTGATATTATCACTTTTTGATACATTTGCTACTGGACTAAAACCATCAACACCATTTGTACCATCTATTCCATTTATTCCATCTAATATTTGAACCGTCTTTGTATCACCTAATTTATCAGTAATACTTACGGTTGTTACGTTATCTACTTTGTTAGCATCTATATCTAAGTTATTAACTTCATCTAAAGCATCATCAATTGCATCTAATTTGCTATTTACTTCTGTTAAACCATCTTGTAATGCTTGTTCGTATTGTTCCATTTCACTTGGTGTTATTGGTTCACTATTCTTTGCTTCTCTTAATGAACCTAAATCAGTTTTAAAATATACAGGACTAGGGTTGTATCTCGTTATTTCTCCACTTATTAAATCAGTATAAGTTGCTACCACTCCAAGTTCTACTGTTCCCTCTTTAACTAATACTTCTTGCGGGAACGTACACATATTATTAACAATTATTTGTTTATAACTTTCACCATTATAAGTAAAGTATGCTTCTTTTACATAATCATCAGTTATCTCATCAGCAAATTCAAACTTACATAAACTTATGTTTATTTCTTTTTCGTTAATTGCCTCTTCTTTATCAATTTCAACTTTATGTGGATTAACTATTAACTTCATTATTCTTCACCGCCTTTTACATCTTTAGTTCCTAGTAAATCATCAACATCTGGCTCTTCTTTTTGTATCTCTTCTATCTTTTGCTTAGCAATCTCTTCTGTTTCTCCAAATATCTTCATACGATATTCAACTTTACTTAGTAACCCAGCACTTACTTCACGCATACCTCTATTTGCTTCACTTTCTTTATCTTCAATAATGCTATCATCAAATTGTATTGCAATCTCATCAGTTGTTATATTATATTTACCAAATTCACTTGAAGCATAGCATATTGCTTTTACTAAGTCATATATAGCACTTTCATAGCCTATCTCTAGTTTTTTCTTGCGTCTAAACAACTTACTATTACTTGATACAACTGCTGTTGCTGTACTTAAATTAACACCGTCAAAATGATAATGATTTTCACCAAACCCTACTTTATTACCTAAGATATTTAATGCTGTGTTTAGTGTGCTTATTTGCTTATCTGTTCTTAAATCATCACTTTCACTTTGTATTAAGTCATCTTTAGTTGCACCTTTAGGCAATTGATAGATAGATGTATCTTCTGGGTCAAATACCATTCTTTGTTGTCCATCATCATAATTAAACATCTCTGCTCTAGCAAATATTCTTCTTTTACCATCTTTTATCTCTGTCTTTAAGGCATCAAAAGCAATATCTACTGTTTTCATATTATCAATAGCGTTTGCATAATGTGGTATTCCAAAAGGACTATTATTAAATAGATTATTTGTTAATAATGGCTTAAATATACTAAACCATTTAACATTTGACTTTGTATCAAAATCTTTTATTGTGTTGCCATCTTCTTTAATCTCACTTAATAAGCCATTTGTATCTTTAAATAAGTGATTGTATATATGATAATTCTTATCATCTGCTAATTTGTGTACTGATAATATTACATATTTGTTACCTTTAATGTATTCAACACTACCAAAGGCACATTCTGTTATCTCTTTATTATTCCAACTTAGTGGGTATATCCAATCAATATCTACTAAATCTGTTCTTGTTTTTGCTTCTGATACATCTAAATACATAGCATCTTCGTTTTGCATTATGTCATATACACTTATTACAACTGCTTCAGTACCTAAAGCACCAGACTTTTCAATTGATTGATTTATTACTGTGTATAAATCTAGTTTATTTATTAACTCTTCAAAATCATTTTGTGATTTGTCGTCTTTTAATGATATTTTACACTTTTCACTCCATAAAATATCAGACCAATCTTCGCTTATTTCTTTAGCCATATTCATTGTAAATCTATGCTGATATACTTTTCTCTTACCATTATAGATAAAATAATTATGAAATGCTTTAACATTACCTTGATACCAACTCTTCCATTGTTCAATATAAGTTCTTAAATCATTTTTAACATTTGGATTATATCCATAATTTAATTGTAAAAAATCTTCTAACTTCATTGTATCACTCCTTTTAATAATCTCTTTTCTTTATTCTTTCTACATTTGCTTTACTAACAGGAACAAGTTTTTTTAATGTTACAGATTTATGGCTTTGCATCTCTTGTCCACTAACCGTAAAATTAGTGTATTCTTTAGCATTATATTTATCATAATTTCTTGCCCATACAACTAAATCTACTTCTTTGTAACCAGCATTTTTTAATGCTAACATTCTGTGTCGCCCTTCGTGTCCATAAACAATTTCATTTTGAAAATCAATATCTAAATACATCATGTCTGCAACATATTTTTTACTTTTTAGGGTATTTATATTCAAATTATTTAATCCACTACTAACATTTTCTTTTGTAAATCTTTCAATATCATTTGGTGTTGCTGTTAATTTTAAAAAGTCATCTGGGTTTATTTTTGTCATATATAATTTTGCATAGTTATCGTCCCATTGGCTAATGCTTTCATCTATTACTTGTTGTATATTTTCATCTGTTAATTGATATGTATTTTCTTTATTTGCTTCTGTTCTTATCTTGTTGTTCATATAGTCATTTATCATTATTCTTCTACCATCTTTTAATGTTACCCATCTTTTTTCATTCATTTTTTATTTCTCCTATTATATTCATCTAACAATCTTTGCGCTTTATATCTGTATTTTTCTTCTTTAGGCTTATAACCAAATTCTTGTAATAATGGTTGCTGTTGTTGTTCTTTATTTGCAATATATTGTTTCATTGTTACTTTTTTCTTTATCTGATTATTCATATATTCGTTAGTTGTTTGTTCTTCATCTACTTCAATTGGCCTTATTTTGCCTTTTATATATCTAAATATTATCATCTAATAACCTCCCTTTATCTCTATCATTAACTTATCATAGAATGGAAACATACTGTATTCACTAGCATCTAAGTCATCTATCGGCGTTGTGCCATCGTCTAGCCTTTCGTCCTCGTGTTTCTCATCCCATACTGCTTGTTGGTATGCTTCTATTAAATATTTACACTTTCTAAGTATAAATCTTCTACCTTGTGCAAATAACATTAAGTCCATATATATTCTATCTTTTATTTGTCCTTTAATACAATCATCTACAAATAAAGGTATGTTTTTTTCTTGCAATCTTTTATTTAAGCCATAAGTTAATACTTGTCCTAAAGCACCATAATCACCGTAAGCGTGTGTTACTTTACCATACTCATTGACTATCTCATAATAAAACTTAATAAACTCTTCATATATCTGCTCTGGTGCATACAAACCTGCTAACTTCTTTTCACCTATTGTCCACGCCTCTTTAAATAATTGCGTTATCCCTGTTGCTTTAAACTCAGTTTCACCTTTTGTTGCACCATAGTCTATTCCTATTGATATTATTAAGAAGTTTATTTTATTACCATATTCATCAACTGCTTTATCTTTTAAAAACATCTCAGTATTATTGGCAAATTGTTTATATATAAGTCCTTCTGCTAGTACCCATAATCCTAATATAAATCTCTCATAGAAAACTCCACCCATACTTTGATATTCTTTTTTTAAATTTTCAAAATATTCTTCGTTTTCTTTCTTCAATATTACATTATCGTCTAGCGTAAATGACCATACTTTTTTCTCTATATCATCATTGTCAATTATATCTTGTTTTACCCAATGACTTGGTGCATCTGGGTTAGTAGTTGCATATAATTTAGCATTTTTAACACTTAGACGTGATAATAACATTCTATAAAAATCTTCTGGTATCTGTGTTAATTCATCCACATAAGCACCTGCTAGGGTCATACCTCTAATCTTACTTTCTGCTCTTTCGTCATTAGCACCCTCTAGCCATATTGTCTTACCAAATAACTTTCCTGTCTTTTGACTTATTGAAAAAGTAAAATTGTTTGTACCTACTAAATCTTGTAATAGCCCTAAACAGTTTCTTTTTAATGATGTCAACGTCTTACCTATCATTAAAAACTCTGAGCCTTCTTTCATACTATATACAAATAAAGCCCATTTTAATAATGATATATACGTTTTACCACTTCTTACAGAACCAGTTAATAGATTCAATCGTTTATCGTCATTTAATAAAAATTCTAGTTGCTTAGGGTTTAGCATATCATCTATTGACTTATTGCTTAGTGCCTTTAACATTCTTTAATGCCTCCATTAAATCATCTAACACACCATTGCTTTTAGTTTCCATTTGTTGCTTCTGTATTTCTAACACTTTTAACTCTTTATCTAAGATAATACCATAAGCAGTTGCTAAATCTTTAATACTTGTCAATTCATTTATATCATCTGCTTTAATTTCAATACCTTTAAGCAATTTATTAAGTATTCTCTTCTTAGTTTCGTGTTGTGTCTGCATATATTCTAAAGTAGTCTGTGTATTTTCTATTTTTTTATTTTCAAGTTTTTCCAAGACGTTATCTTTACTTGCTTTAACAATTAGTCTAATTGCTTCAGCACTAACATTCCACTTTCTTGCTACCTCACTATAATTTTGACAATTGATATAATCAGCAACAATTTCTTTTTTTTCTAAATCGTTAAATTTAGCCAATCATATCATCTCCTTCTTAGTTTATATAGACATTATAACATAAAAAAGTAAAATAGACAATTACGCTACTTTACTTATATTTTTTAACTAAATCAATTAAGTTTAATTCGTATTGAATATCAATATTGTTTAAATAATCCCATATAGCATTTTTTTCTTTTTCACTCATAAAGATATTAGCATAAACATACCATTTATAAAATTGCTTAGCATCATTATCTAAGCCTTCATAAAAGAACTTGAGTATCTTTCTATTTCTATAAAAATCTTTTAAATTGACAAAACATAAGTTTTCTTTAATGAACTTACAAAAAGTAAAATCACTTTCTACCATTTCTTTTCTCCAATTGAATTTTTAAATTATCCCAATATTCGTCAGATATACTTGCTAAAAAGTAAAAACAAAAGCATAGTAAAAGAACTATGCTTGTAATAACTAACCCAATAACAACAAATAAAATATCTTTCATAATAAACACCCTCTTTTATTAAACTCATTATAACATAAAAAAACAGAAATAAGCAAGTAACTTAAATCTGTTTTGAAAAGGGGTAAATTACTGTGGTTCATCACCACTATAATCACTATAACATACGTTTAACAAAATGTAAATACAAAGGTCTTTTTTTGCCATTGCGAGGCGACTATCGTAATATTGGAGCAATTATTTATTTATTTGCTGTAATGACCTTTTAATAAAGGAAGGCTAATTATGTTATACATAAATACAAGTCCTTTTTTTAATTTCCGTACGGAGTCGAACCGTAAACCTTTTGATTATCAATCAAATACTCTACCAATTGAGTTACTGAGGCAAACTATGCCTAATCTTTTTTTTGCAGTAAAGGACTTTTTTATATAATTCTTATTTTACAATGCACTTTAATCTTCGTACTCTACCGATTGAGTTATCTTGCAATCGCAAGAGTTGGACTCGAACCAACAACAACGGCCTTAGCAGGGCAATTCATTTTTTTGCTGTATCGTGCATTTATATATAAATCTTAATTAACAATACTCTTTTTTTCCTTGCCTATACCAATTCGGCTACTCCCCCATAAAAATAATGGTGGGGGAGATTGGATTTGAACCAATACATTTAGGTTTTTCAGACCATTTTTTTGTTTGCTGTTATGAGTATTTATTTATATTCATCATTTACAAGCCTATAAGAGTGATTTTTGCTATTACGAAAAAACTTCGTAAGTTGGACTTGAACCAACATATAAATAATTTTCAATTATTCGCATTACCATTTACTTTTTTGCAGTAATAGGCTTTTGATATTAGAAAAAGTGGTGACAAGACACATTTATCTGAAGTCAAAGTTCAGTGCCTCCTAAATCCCAAATTCAGTGCATTTATTTTTTGCTGTTTTGTGTCTTTCTTATTTAGTACCATAGAATAGATGTAACGGTTTTTAACTACATTTATTGCCTTTTGTGTAGTCTAGATTGGCAAAATCTTAGTCGAGTGAGCCGATACTCGGCATTTTATACATCTACTCAATGCTACCAAATAAGGTAGCATTGATATAGTTATTCCTCACAATTAAATTATACTATAATTATGCTTTGTAATCAATATCTTTTTTATATTTTTCTAGTATTTTTTCAATATAAGATGACATATCAAAGTTGTTCTCTAATAACCTTAATATTTGTAAGTTATAACCACTTAGGAATATATTACCATACTTATCAAATTCTGGTACAGTTTTATTTCTATCATTAAAGTTCCACCAAATTAACTTAGTCTTGGCTTCATGTTGTTTAAAGATATTCATTAACTCTTTTTTGCTTTGCTGTGAACCATAGTCAAATTCCATGTCACTCATTACAATAATATACTCTGGATACTTTTTTAGCCCTTTTAATATATTCATAACCTTTGCAAAATCTGTATTTGAGCAATCCCCAGTGTACATTGATTGGTATTGTTCTTTTAATGTTTCACCTTTAATTGTCATCAAATGTGGATTTGAACTAAATGCTATCAATTGATTTGGAGCATAAGTTGAATGTGTTGCAATTGCATGACATACTGACATTGCCTTAATTCCAATGTCATTTTTATCTAATTTATCAAAGTTTAAACCACCCCAACCCCAACTTCTTGAATACATTGAGCCAGATGTATCTAGTACACAAATAGCATCCATCTCTACATTTAATGTTGCATCTTCAACTATCTTTTTGCTTATTACATCTCTTGCCTCTTCTTCAACACTTTGTGTTGTCCAATCACCAGTGGTTGCAGTTTTAAAGGCATCATGTACATTTGCTGTTGTTGTATGCACTTTTGCTTTATTTTCTTTTAATGCTTTCATGTACTCTTCAAATCTAGGCTTAATATCTTCCCTAGTTGAGAATGTATGTAAATATTTAGTCATTGCTAGTGATGGTACTTTTTCAAAATCTATTTCATTAACAAGCGGATGCTTATAATTATTTTTGTTAAATACCTCATTTAATGGTGTTCCCTCTAACAATTCAGCATAAGATAATTTATATTCAGTTGTTTTATCTGTCTTAATAAGTTTACGATATTCTTTTTCACTTAAATCCCACTCTTTACATAATGCTTTTGCAAATCTTTTGTCTTTACCAGTTAATCTTGGCATCCACTTTTTTGCTAACTCATTATTTTGCAATACACAAGTTCTTAAAAACTCTATATTATCGTTGGTTGGGTTATGCCATAAATCATCAAATCTACCAGCAACAACTACGTTATATGGTGTAACTTCTGATTGTTTCATTAACTCTCTTCCTAAATCTCTACGTCCTAAGCCAAATCTAGGGTCACGAATAAACATTGAAAACACTTTTTCTTTTTCTGATGTGCCAATTTTTACTTGGTCTAAATTTTTTTCAAAATATGGTGTCATAAAGAATAAATCTGTTAAATTATCACCAGTTGTCTTATATGCTATATCCCCATTTTCAGTTCTTTTTGTGTTCATCAATTTTTCTAAATTATTCATTTTCCCACTCTCCTTATTTATCTATTCTAATAATCACTCTATGATTATTTTTTTTACTTCTTTTAGAATAATAACTTGCTCTTTCATAATTGAAAGTATTTATTGATATATTCATTTGTTTGCATATTTCTTCTTTAGTTCCCTCACATAGGAACTCATCACCTTTATACATAGCATATATATATTTCTTTTTATATGTTGTCATTTTTTCTTATGTTCCTGTATTGTTTCTATAATAAATGGTATCAATATAAATAAAGATATTATTGTTCCTATACCAATACCTATTACTTCAAGCATTGCCCATAATTCTATCCATTTCATTCTTCATCACTTCCTTTTATTTCTTTCATTCTTGAACCTATAAAATTAGTTCCTGTATTATTATTTTCTAAATGATAAAACATTAAATCTTTTGGTAATATATCTTTACAAAAATAACTTGTATTAAAACTTACTGTATTACCGTCAAATGACACTTTTTTATCTACTATAAGTAGTTGTAAAGACTTATTTAAGAAAAATTCACCAACTACTTGATAATTTAAACATTCTATATTCATTAACATAGCAAATGGTTTATTTAATTTATATAGTCTATCTAATACTTCTATTTTTTTACTAAATGGTGGGTTAGATATAATATAATCATATTTTTCATTTGGCTCATATTTAAAGAAATCTTGCCCTAAATTTATATGTGAATATATTACTTTATGTCCTGCTTTTTTCAGCAATATAACAAACTCACTATCTTTTGTATCAAAAGGACACCATATTACTGATTTTGGTTTTATATAATTTAATATTGGTTTTACTAATATCGGGGGTGTGTATCTTTCATCATTTTTATTATTCATTGATTTATTTATGGATTTCATCATTTCCTTTTATTTCTTTCATTTTGTCTAAAACATTATCATACGCATCGCAAGCATTTCTTTCACCTGTTGAAAAATCCCAATCTTCATTAACTTTTTCTTTCACCCATTCTTCTAACTCATTCCAATTGTTAGTCAACTCTTGTATTTGTTGCTCATATTCATAAGATTTTTTTAATTGTTTTTCCATAGCATTTGTTTCTTTTTCATTTAGTAATAACATATTTTCATATGTACCATTTTCGTGTTCAAATTCAATATATCTTCCTATTTTTACTACTTCTTTATTCATTATCATCACCTACTTTTTCTATATAAACATCATCTGTTATTATATATTCCTTTATTTGATGAATATCAGATACCATATTAAAAAAATTTACTATAAAATATGATACCACAAACACTATTATAAATATCAATATTAGTTTTCCTATACCATCAATAAAATTGTCTAATATTTCTAACCATTTCACTCATCATCACTTCCTAACCAACCTAATTCTTCTACTTGTTTGTTTATGGCTTGTAATAAATTTAAACTACAATTACCATAACTTAAAAAATGTATTCTATCATCATCATCATCGGTACCATATTCAACTGTTGCTATTGATTTATCTTTATAAAATAAAACTAAACTTTCTTCATTTTTATAAACTAATTCAAATCTTTTTAATTCTCCACCCCAACTTTTTCTTGGAATATCATTATCTTCATTCATAATTAATTCATACCCTAACTTTTCAAACATTTCTTTTGCTGTCATATTATTTAGTTTTACATTTTCCATTGCTTGTTTCTTTATTTCTTCAAATTGTTCAGGTGTAATATCATTAAACATATTTTTCATTACCTTTTTAGCATCTTCTATTGTTGCATCTTCAAATAAAGAATTATATAATTCAGGATTACTTTCTTTTGTTACTATACTCATATTATTTATCATCTCCATTTTGTAATATGTTTAATAAATACTCTAAATCAATATGTCTAGTATCAACAAAAGGTTGCCTATCAAGAAAATACTTTTGAAATTTTTTTATATATTCAATTGCTTTTTCACATCTTGATTTGTAATCTTCTTTTTGTATATATTCACTATCTATCTCTTGTTCTAACTCATGTATTCTATTGATATTACTTTCATTTTCTTGTTGTAAATTAGTTATGTAATCTAATAATTTTAATATATCTTGTTTTTGGTAAACAACAAAATTATTATCTTTCATAATATCGCAACATTTTTTAACATTATCTAATATTTCTTTTATTTCATCGTTCATTATCATCACCATTTTCTATTATAGTTACAAATATTAAACTAAAAAATACTATCCACCACTTATTAAATATAATTGCTAATACAGTAAAACATATTAAGTTTATACTATTTTTTACTACACATAAAGTATTTAATCTTTTTAAATAATCTGCTTTATCTTTTTGTAACTCTATATGTTCCCAATAAAATTGATTTAATATTTCTTCTCTTGTACTATCTTTCCAAAACTCTTCAAATTCTGTTTTACTTACTATTTTCTTTTTCACAATTCACCACTTTCTACATATTTATAACCATCTTCATATTCTTCAAATTTGGTAGTTGCTTTTATATGCACTATTTTATTTTTATCTTCTTCTAGCCAACAATAACTATACATTCCGTCTAAATGGCCATATATTATGACTTTATCTTCTATATATAATTTAATGCCTTTATGTTCTGGTAATTCATATAACATTTTCATTACTTATCACCTACTAAATGACATTTGCTATCTTCTGTGTATTCCCATATATATTTACCACCATTTTTTTCACATCTTGCTTTATCTATAAATGGAACTGCTATCAATATAAATAACACAAATATTACAACTATAACATAAAACAAATCTTTATCTAAAAACTTATTTTTCATCTTCCGCCTCATAGCCAAAGTTTTTCTTGTAGTCAAACTCTTTAAATGTCTTTAATAACACATCTAAGTTGTCAGTTTCATTAGATAAATTAAATATCAATAAACAAGTTAATAGATACATATTATCAAACTTTTCTTTATCAGTTTTTAGTTTGTCTATATCTTTAATTACCTTTTTATATATTTTATAAAATTCCATACTATACCTCCTTAAAACAATCTTAACTGATTCTTTTTGGTTTTATTATCGTTTATATATTTTTCCATTTTTAAGAACTCAGTAACACAATCTATGCTTCTTTTATTTGCATCATCTTTACTAATTAAATCTGTATCCCGCCAGTGAAATCTTCTTAATTCATTTCCTACCATTATATTTTGTTCGCCAAAAGCACTTGCTCTAGCCCACGTTGAACTATCACTTTGTTCTACATCATTCAAATATCTTTGGTCGGCACAACCCAATAGATGAACTCTTTTATTGTGCTGATGTGCTATATCAGTTATTAAATCATAGTCAAAATATTGTCTTTCAACATCACTAGCAAATGGTATCGCAATACATTCAACATCTTGCTCACACATCTCTATTATATCTTCAATAGTTCTTTTCTTTTGTGCAATTAAAACAATTTTGTTTGTTATATCTAGTAAAGACTTTTGTATTGGCTTAACATAAGTTTCATAATCTTTTCCTATTAAATCTAAATCTAACTCAAAATACCCTTTAAACTGCTTTAAATTACACGTTTCTTTTATGTATTTTTGATATTGCTTACAATATTTATGTATTTCTTCATCTGTTATTGTGTCTTTTAATAAACTAAAAAAACTAAATAAACCACTATCTATTAAAATATTCATATCTGTTTCGTGTAATATTGCGTGTTGTAACTTTTTATCTTTTTTTAAATAATAAAAACTTATTAAAATATTTTTAGCATCTGTTTGCTTTATTAAATTTAATGCACTGTTAGATGTAACAACAAAATGTAAGTTATATCTACTGTCCATCTTTTTGTACCTGCTTCGCTAAGTATAAAAATGGTGTATCACATAATGCAATTATCGTTTCTATTATGCAAGTTGTTATTGATATTGAAATAATTGTCTTAAAATCAAATATTTTATAAAATGCAAGAAAATTAAAACCAAAATTTTCGGCACAATTACATACGATAGTGCATAAATTGTTTCTTACCCAAATCTTTGTCTTTTTATCTTTTAACTTGCTATATAATATTACGTCAACCCTATTCGCTATATAATACATCAAAAGACTTGATAAACAAATTCTTGGTGCTAATTCAAACATTGTTTTCATACTATCATTTACAAAATCAACGCTGTTAGGCACAAATAATAATGTAATT
>Ga0265298_10001039_pt1 | contig 41053 bp, 18 predicted proteins | sample AusTroGonzalo_MG_3_FD_193486 | JGI IMG/M metagenome (GOLD analysis project Ga0265298, IMG submission 193486) | Bovine rumen microbial communities from tropical cattle in Woodstock, Queensland, Australia - Gonzalo_01 | ecosystem: Host-associated > Mammals > Digestive system > Stomach > Rumen ... | reverse complement strand
AAGGCACCCATGGCAGAGTGCATGCCCAGGAAGTCGAAGTCGGGACCCTCAATCTCGAACACCTCCTTGCGGATGCGCTGGATGAAGGCCTTGGTGGCGCTGTGGACAGGATTCTCGAAGATCTGCGCGGGCGAGCCGTCTTCATGGATATAGCCGTCGTACATGAAGAAAATGCGTGTCGAGACGTCGTGAGCGAACTTCATCTCGTGGGTGACAATGAGCATGGTCATGCCCTCCTTGGCCAGCTGACGGATGACGCTGAGCACCTCGCCCACCATCGTCGGGTCAAGGGCCGATGTGGGTTCGTCGAAGAGGATGACATCGGGCTTCATGGCCAGGGCACGGGCAATGGCCACACGCTGTTTCTGTCCGCCGGAGAGGCTCGACGGGTAGACGTCGGCCTTCTCGGCCAGTCCTACCTTACGCAGTAGTGCCAGTCCCTCCTTTCGTGCCTCTTCCTCTGGCTCATGGCGTAGCTGGCAGGGTGCAAAGATGACGTTTTCCAGCACGGTCTTATGCTCGAAGAGGTTGAACGACTGGAACACCATTCCCATCTTCTGGCGCAGCCTATTCACGGGATAGCCCTTCTTGACTATGTCCTCGCCATCGACGATGATACTGCCGCTGGTGGGCTGTTCCAGCAGGTTCAGACAACGCAGGAAAGTACTCTTGCCCGTTCCCGAAGGACCGATGATAGAAATGACCTCCCCACGATGCACTTCGGTTGTGATGTCGCGCAAGACGTCAAGACTGCCGTAGCTCTTTCTCAAATGAGAAATATGCAGACCCACCCCCGCCCCCTCCCTTGTAGAGAGGGGAGTAGTATGTAATGCAATACTGCGTTTGTGGCGAACAAATAACCATGCACCTTTACCTATTATTATAAGGAGGGCCAACACAACCCACCAAAGGTATCCAATCCCCTCTCTACAAGGGAGGGGCTGGGGGTGGGCCTGTTGGGGGTGGGCTTCTGTAAGTATGCCGCTTTCCCCTTTCCGTGTTGCCAGCACAATGTGCGAATCTATATATCCCTCGGAAAAGAGCACCTGCTTCTGTCGTTCTTCGGTCATGCTGATAGCTCCCATGGCCATGTCCACCTTGTTTGTCTGCACGGCAGGAATCTGTGAGGCGAAGTCCATGGCCAGAAAGTCCAGTTGCCAGTTTCGCCTGTTGGCCCACTCCGTCAGGATGTCAATTTCCAAGCCGGAGGGCTTGCCTGAACAGATGAAGCTGAATGGCGGCAGGGCGGGGAAGATGGCCACACGCAACGTCTGGCCTGTGCCACGCTGCTGAGGTATGGGTACTGCTGCAGGGTCTTCGGCATTGCGCCAGCGGCTGTAGATCTGCTGGTAGGTGCCGTCCTGGCGGATATCGCTCAGGAAGCTGTCAAAGTCCTGCTTCAGCTGGGTATTGTCCAAACGGAAACAGGCGCCTATGGGAATGGGCGGTATTCCTGCATTCACCGTGTCCACCTTGGCCGCAAGTTCCTTGTTGAATGTCACCGAGAGATTCTCTTCGCCAATCACATCCACCTTGCCGCTCTCCAGGGATGCCAGCAAGTCAGTTTCGCTGGTCACACGCAGGATATTGGCATCGGGGGCCATGCCGGTGACGGCAATGTCCTGAATGCTACCGATAATCACTGCCACGTTTTTGCCCTTGAGGGCGGTTGAGAGTTGGGAGTTGCTAGTTGAGAGTTGGGAGTTGACAGTTGATGGGTTGACAGGTGACAGTTGAGAGGTGAGAGCTGGTACGTAGCATAACAATCCGGATAATATCAGCACCACAGCCGCAGCGATAGCCTTCACGCGCTTGTGCTGAACAAGACTCTGAAGCAACAGTCCGATGAGCCATGCCATCAGGAAGTAAATGATGGCCGTCACGATAAGGGGGAAGAAGGCATCGAACGTGCGCGAGCGTATCAGGTCCGAGGCGCGCGTTATGTCAGCCACGGCAATGTAGCCCACGATGCTCGTGCCTTTCAGCAGACTGATTACTTCGCCCTGATAGACGGGCATAACCGCCTTGACTACCTGAGGCAGCACAATTTTGAAGAACGTCTGCCGGGGTGTGAAGCCCAAAGCCAGTCCAGCCTCCGTCTGGCCGCGGTCAATGCCTTGGATGGTTGTGCGCAGCATCTCACTGATGTAGGCCGCCGTGTTCATGGCAAAGGTGACGATAGCCACCACAATGCCTGTAGCATCCAGCGGTGCCATCACCACATAGTACATCAGCATCAGCAGCACCAGCACAGGCGTGCCGCGCATCAGATCTATATATACTTTGGCTGTTTGCTGCAGCCACCTTCGACGGCTCATGCGCATCCAGCATACCAGTCCGCCCAGCAGTGTGCCCAGCAGGACGGCGCAGAACGTGATAAGCAGCGTCACCTGCAGACCGTCGAGAATCATCCTATAGCGTTCCTCCGCTATCAGGTTGTTGTAAAAACTATCGAACAAACTGTTTATCATGGAACTTTTTCGTTGTTTTGGCGTTTATGCTAAAGAAATTTTTTCAAAGATAGGTAAATTTCTCAAATAACCTTACTCTCTGAACTGTTTTTTTTCTGTTTCTTATTCTTTCTTTTTATAGTTTAATAATCGGCAGAAGAAAATGGGGTAGGTTGCTGGCAAATTATTCCCACACTGGGAATGAAATATTCCCACGTTGGGAACAAAACATTCCCACGTTGGGAATAATTGATTAGCCGTGTGGGCTTAGTTAGCTTCTAATTCGTTTGTTTTTCGCCTGGAGCCCACTTCTGAGCCAGGATGTCGTGGGTGCGGTCTGATGCTATTACGACATAGAAGTAGGCACCGGTTTCTACATGCAGGTCGGTAAATTTTGACTGGAAAGGATTACCCATGATCAGCTTCGTGCCCCATACATTTCTTACACTTTCATAATTGCAGAAAGGCACCACCTCGTCACGTGTGGAGTGGAAGAAATAGTATGCATGCGGATAGGCACCACTGGGCTTCCAACTGCCATAAGTCAGGCTATTCTCTTTCAGGGCCTGCTCCAGCGCCTTCAGTTTCACCTCAGGTATATCGCCCGTCACCTTGCCGTTCTTGAAGTATTCGATGAATCCGGGCTTGAAGCACTGGTCTGCCGTGCAATAGTTTTTACCCTTGCTAGGGGTGAGATCCCAGTTGTCGTCGCCCTCCTTGATGTTCTCTGGAATATAAGCCTTGAACTGGTCATTATACAAGGTCATCATGGTAAAGCCTAACCCTCCGCCATGTTTGGCAGAGTATTCGAGCAACTTGGTCTGAACTTCATTGACGGTAAACGACTTGTTCTGTACCCAGTCGAAGATGCCTGTGTCGTAGAACTTGTCGGTCACGAAATCCTTGTAGGTGCAGCCCAGTGCCTTCAGATGCTTGTTGGTATCAATCATACCCTTGATCATCAGAGCAGCGGCTACTGGCATGTAGAGGCGGTCTTCCTTGAGATACTGATTCAGTGTGGCCATCGGATCGTAGGGTCCGTCGCCGCAGACAGCACCGATGAGGTTCAGCCCCGTCACTTTCTTGGCGTTGTAATAGCTCATTACGCCAGCTGCAACGGCTCCGCCTTGTGAGTAGCCCACCGCTACCGACTTCCAATCAGCTTTCAACTTGTCAACATTCTTTTCATACCATACCACCGCGGCTCTGGCACCGTCAATCACCTGCTGAGCTGTCACGTCACGATTGCAATAGGGGTGGGGATCTTTGCTGGTAACACCGTAGCCTTCGTAATCGGGAATCACCACCAGACTTGTCTCGTTAGAGCCGATGAGCGTCAACATGTTGACATCCGTGCCAAAACTCAGGTTACTGAAGTTGGTGGGGCGCCGTTCATTGCTTGTGATGGTGGCGTGACAGCCGATAATCAGGTTTTTCAGTTTCTCTGTTGGTGTCTTGCCATCGGACCCTACGGGGTAGGCAATGAGTTCGGAAAGTTCTTTTTCTGAGCCGTCGGCTCCCGTAGTCTTGTAGGTGATGGTGACATACTTCAAACCCAAAAGAGTCAAGCCGGATTCATCCTTGTATCCATCTGCCCGGCTGTAGGCCACCTGATACAGATTTGCCAGACTATCCAAATAATCTAATGCCCACTCATAATAGAGTTGGTCGTCATACGATTCCTGGCCGCTATGGTCATTGATAATGTCCCATAAAAGATCATAATAGCTGACGTATCCAGAGTCGAGATACGCAACATTACTGATATCATACAACCAGGCTAAATAATCCCAATATTCTTTATTTATATTGTCATCATTATCGGTAGTGCAAGAACTAAACCCCATTACCGAAAGGCTGCATACGAGGATAGCGGCCAGCACCCAATTCATAGTTGCTTTCATGGTTTGTTTTGCGGACATGTATGGGTTTCTTTACAGTTTAAATTTGTAACCCACAGTCAGCGTAAACACGCTGTTCCTGCTGTTCTTCACGCCGTCGTAGGTCAGTTTGTTCAACCTTGTAAGACCAATCTGATAGCGGGCGTCAATAGTAACAGGCACTTTGAACTGGTAAGAAATACCAACAGGAATAGAGAAATCGAATCTCTTATACTGATCCATTACATCAACAGTACCGTAAAGGTCCACATCTCTTATAACGCCATCTCCTAAAATGTCCATTTCGGCTGTTCCATGTGCACTGAACTTAGATCTGACCATGTAACCGAACTGAACGCCGGCCTTCACTGCAAATCCTTTGAAAATGTAGTAGTTGGCTACGATGGGAATTTTAATGTAGCCCAGATTATCTCTCTGGTTCTTAATCTTGACTCTGACTCCGTCCTCCCAATAACTGAAGTCATCCCATCCGCACCCCTGAGTGGTGTAGTTAAGACCGGCAGCAACGCTGAACTTTTTGGCAAACTGATATTCTGCCTCACCTCCGATGATATAACCAACGGCCATTTTTTTCTTCAGTTCCGTACCATCGTCAAGGTCATAAGAACCTACGTTTGTTATTGATGAAACAACACCACCGGCATATGGCTGTAAAGACCATTTACCCTTTTCAAACTGTCCGTATGCACTGGTTGTAGCCATCAAGGCAGTTACTGCCATCATCATAATCTTCTTCTTGACAATTATTTTTAGGTTAATAACATAATATCTACACTTTGATGCTTCGCATCGAGCCTGCTCACGCTCGGTATAGTTCAAAACACGTTTTGACTCTGCTCTCGCTCAGTGACCTTCGGTCTTCTTCCTCCTTGCAAGGCTAAGTTCGAATAGGATTCGACTCAGCTCTTGCTTCGTTCGTCAGTTCGCAGCCTTCAACTATCAACTATCGGAGGAGGCTTTCTTATTTTGTTCCACCGCCCAGGGCAATGTAGAGGGCTATGAGGGCCTGCGTGCCATTGTACATGTTCATGGCCTCGCTAAGCTGGGCGGAGAGCAGAGATTCCTGGGCGGTGAGCACTTCCAGATAGCTGGCCTTGCCGTTGTCCATCAGCTCATGGGTGCCAGTATAGGCATCGTGTAGCGTAGCCACTTGGCGATTGTAATACTCATGCTTCTCGGCTGTTGCCTGAATGTCTGCAAGGGCTTCATTGACCTGGTTGCCGGCATCTATAACGGTCTGCACATATTTATTGCGCAAATCCTGCTGTGTCAGTTTTGCAATCTTCAGACCGGCTTTCAGTTTGCCACGTGTGAAGATGGGCTGCGTGAGCTGTCCCATGACATTGAGCAGCAACTTGCCGGGGTCAACAACGGCACCGCCTGCATTGTTGGTCCACCCTATGGTACCCGAGAGCGTGAGGGTGGGGAAGAAGGCGGCACGGGCAGTCTGTGTGTTGTAGTAGGCTTCCTCCATCATGTGATCGGCCATACGGATGTCGGGTCGGTTGCGTAGCATTTCGGCAGAGAAACCTCCGAGGGCGATGGAGGGACTCAGGGCGTGGGTTCCCCATTTGTTACGCATGATATGCTGAGGCGTGATGGCCAGCAGCTTACAGAGAGAATTCTCCGTACTGCGGATGCTGCGGCGTGTATCCACAATCTGCGTCTTCACGTTCAACCACGAGGACTCCATCTGGTTCACGGCTGTAGAATAGGCCTTACCGTTCTCCCAAAGTGACTTCTGTGTTTCAAGGGAAGCTCCCCATAGGCTGTCTGTCTGTGTTAGGATTTCCAACTGACAATCCAGAATCTGCAGCATGCTGTAGTGTTGTGCTACGGCACTGACAAGGTTGGAACGAACAGCCTCCTCGCCACACTGTGCCTGCAGGAACACCGCTTTGGCAGCACGTTTCTTGTTGGTGATGCTTCCGAATAGCTCCACATCCCAGCTCATCTGCAACGGCAGACTGTAGGTTTTGGTAACAGGACTGTGGTCGAAACTGGACAGCGCACCCTGGGGCGCAAATCCGAATTCCGGGAGATAGCCCAGGCGGGCGGCCTTCAGCGATGCCTCACTCTGTTCTACGGTAATACGTGCAGAGGCAAGGTTGGTGTTGTTGGTCAATGCCTGCTCAATGAGCTGCTGCAGGAGCGGATCAGTGAAGAATTCGCGCCAAGACATCTGGGCGAGGGAGGTGTCGCTCTCGACGGCTGAACCGTCGAGTGCACTGACACCTATGGCATTGGCGGGGATTTCCGCTTTCGACTCATATTTCTTATAGAGGCCACAACTCGTGAGCGCTAGGCATAGCGCTATTGCGGTGATGATATTTTTATAATTCATAATTCTTAATTCATAATTCATAATTATTCGGGCGGTAGCAAATTCTTCACTCTTCACTCTTCATTCTTCACTTCTTTCCCTTGGAACTTCTCATGCAGTTTCTGGAAGACGATGAAGAAGGCAGGAACAACAAAGAGTAGGGCAATGGTACCGATGGTCATACCACCTATAACACCTAAGGCAAGGGAACGGTTACCATTGGCACCGGCACCGCCTTCTATGACGAGCGGAATCATACCCGCAATCATTGTGATGACAGTCATCAGGATGGGGCGCAGACGCTCCTTGCAGGCCTCGAAGGCTGCATCCATGATGCCCAGGCCCTGGGCGCGGCGTTCGCTGGCAAACTCAGTAATCAGGATAGCCGTTTTGGCCAACAGACCAATCAACATGATGACACCCGTCTGCAGGTAGATGTTGTTGTCCATGCCAGGTATCTGGTTCTTATAGCCAAGGTATGCAAACACGAAGGCACCCATCAGTCCGAAGGGTACGCTGAGAAGCACGGCCCATGGTGTGAACCACGAGTTGTAGAGCGATGCCAGGATGAGGTAAATCAGGATGGCACAGATGACGTAGATGAGTGCTGTGGCATTAGAGCCGGCAGTTTCCTCTACCTCACGCGACATACCGCTGTACTCGTAGGTGGCAGTTTTTGGCATCTCCTGCTCGAATACCTCGGCAATGACCTTGTGAGCATCGCCCTCGGTGTATCCACTGCCGGGGGATACAATGCAGGTGATGCTCTGGAACAGGTTGAAGTGCTCGATATTGGACGGGCCGACAATCTGCTTCAGCGACACGAACTCAGAGATGGGAGCCATATTACCGTTGCCCACCTGCATAAAAATGTTCTGCAACGACTGCGGGTCAAGACGGTATTCGGGCGAGGCAGCAGCCATGATGCGATAGACCTTACCAAACTGGTTGAAGTTACCGATATATGCACCACCGCAGAAAGAACCCAGCGTGTTGAGTACGGCTTCAGGTGTCACACCGGCGCGGTCGCACTGGGCAGCATCGACCTCAACCTGATATTTCGGGAAACGCTCAGAGTACGTCGACATGGCAGAGGCTATCTCCGGGCGCTCCGACAGTTTGTTCAGGAAGTGCTCAGTATGCCTGGCAAATTCTGACAGGTTACCGTCTGTGGGATCTTCTACCATGAGCATGATGTCGTTACTGGTACCATAGCCTGGAATCTGAGGCATCTCGAACGGAATTACCCGCAGGTTCTTGATATCTTGGCAGTCAAAGTAGAAACGATACCTAACGAGTGTGATGTAATGGTTCATACCAGAACGGTCATCCCAGTTCTTCAGACGTACCACCATCGTACCGTAGTTGGAACCGGCACCTGATATCATACCATAACCACAGACTAAAGCGAAACTCTCCAGCTCGGGAATATTTTTCACTTTTTCCTCAACGGCTTTCGCCATCTCACGGGTCTGCTTCAGTGTGGAGCCTTCCGGAGCTTGTATCTCAACCAAGAACACGCCCTGATCCTCCTGCGGCACAAGACCTGAAGGCAGGCTCTTCATGAAGAACACCAGCAGCACGGCAGCCAGCGCCAACACGCTCCATGCCAATATGGGACGTTTGATGAACTTCTGTACTGCCTTGCTATACTTATTATATATAGCATCGTAGCTAACTGTGTAAGCCATCTTCGTGTAATATGTGAGGCTCTTTTTCTCCCCTCCTTGTGATGGGGCGGGGGAGGCCTTCATCATGATGGCACAGAGAGCAGGACAGAGTGTGAGGGCTGATACGCACGACAGACCTACAGAAGAGGCAATCGTCACACCGAACTGGGTGAAGAACGTGCCTGAGGTGCCGGGCATGAAGGTCACTGGAATGAACACAGCCATAAATACTAAGGTACATGATACCACGGCTACCGACACCTCGCTCATGGCCTGTCGGGTTGCTTCACGCGCATCGCTGATTCCATTCTCCATTTTCGCCATGACGGCCTCTACCACAACAATGGCATCATCCACCACCGTACCGATGGCAAGCACCAGGGCAAACAGTGTCAGGATGTTGAGTGAGAAGCCTGCCAGCGAAACGATGGCAAAGGTACCCAACAGTGAAACGATAATAGAGATAGAGGGGATGATGGTAGCCTTGAAGTTCTGCAGGAAAAAGAACACTACCAAGATGACGAGGATGATAGCGATTACCAGCGTTTCAACCACATTGTGGATAGCAGCGAACAGGAAGTCGTCACTGGTCATCAAGGTCACAAACTCCAGTCCGGCCGGCATTGTTGCCTTCATCTCCTCAAACGTTTTGTTGATGCTGGCATTCACCTGAGTTGCGTTGGCACCAGGAGCAGCGAACACCATGCAGAGGGCACCCGGTTTGTCTTGGATGTTCGATGTGAAGTTGTAGCTCATAGCACCAATCTTCACCTCAGCTACGTCGTTCAGGTGCAGTATGCCACCGCCACTGGTGCGTAGCACGATGTTGTTGAACTCTTCGATTGTCTTCAGGGTACCCTTGTATTGCATCGAGTACTGGTAGGAATTCTCAGACTGTTCACCCAAGGAACCCACACCAGCCACGAAGCTCTGTCCACCGATAGCTGCGAAGATGTCGTTAGGAGTCAGTCCGTACTGTGCCATCACGTCGGGTTTCAGCCAGATGCGCAGGGCGTATGTGTTACCCAGACTCTGGACGTTACCCACACCGGTGACACGCATTAGTTTCGGCTTGATGTTAATATCGATATAGTTCGACACGAAGTCCTCATCGTACTTGCCGTCGGCACTTTTCACAGCAAAGATGCGCAGGATGTTGTTCTGTCGTTTCTCCACCTTTACACCTACCTTGTTTACGTCGGCAGGCAGCAGCGCCTGGGCACGTGTCACGCGGTTCTGTACGTTCACCGCTGCCATATCTGGATCGACGCCCTGCCGGAAATATACATTGATCTCTACATCACCGTTCGATGAGGCTTTGGAGGTCATGTAGGTCATGTCCGTCACGCCGTTGACAGCCTCTTCGAGTGGCTGGATGACCGACTTCATTACCGTGTTCTCGTCGGCACCGGTATAACTCGTGCTGATATTTACCGTAGGCGGTGCTATGTCTGGGTATTGCTCAACTGCCAGTGTGCTCATAGATATATAGCCCACCAGCGCTATCACAATAGAGATGGCACATGCCATCACATATTTATTAATGAATATATTGTTTTTCATTGCTTCGATATTTCGATGGGCGGCTTTTTCGTTATAACGTTATACCGTTATTACGATGGTCTTTTCATGGCCGCCTCTTCATTCTTCACTCTTCATTCTTCACTCTTCACTTTAAAAGAGCACCTTCTGTCCCTCTGTCACATTGTTGGCACCTGTGGTCACAATCTGGTCGCCTGTTTTCAGTCCGCTGGTTACGATGAAATCCTTACCGTTGCCAGCATCTTCTGTTGTCACTTCAATAGCAGTGGCTGTACTGTCAGCCTTGACCTTATAGACCTGTGACTTGTCCTGAAGGCGTACCACAGCATTCTGGGGAATGACAATCACATCCTTTTCGGCGAAGTGCATCAATACTGTACCCTGTATGCCGGAGTACAGATGACCGTCGGGATTTGGGAATGATACCTTACAGGTAAGTGATCCAGTAGCAGCATTCACGATACCAGTCAGGCTGATGACACGCCCCTTGTGAGGATACTCCGTACCATTCTTCATAACAAACGTCGCTTCTGGTAGGTTAGCTATGTATTTTTCTACATCGGTAGCATTCATTCCCTCCTGCACCATGGCCTCTACAATGCCTTCCGTCACGGAGAACTCAGCATACATTATTGTGTTGCCGCTCAGCATGGTAAGCTGTGTCATTGGCGACACTTGGTCACCGATGCGAACGGGAATCTCACCTATTATTCCGGATACGGAAGCTGTGATTGTACAGAAACCAAGGTTCACCTTCGCACGGTTTACCGATGCACGGGCCTGTGCTACTGCAGCCTGAGCCTGCTTGTAGGAGTTCTCTGAGTTGCTGAGCATATAGCTGCTTACAATCTTCTTGTCAAACAGGTTCTTGTTAGACTCGTACTCCAGTTTTGCAGAGTTCTCCTGAGCCAGGGCTGCCTGAAGGTTAGCTTGCGCAGCCTCCAATTCCAGTTGTGCATTGCGTTGGTCTATGATAAAGAGTGTCTGTCCCTTCTTCACCTGTTGACCTTCGGTTACACAAATCTTCATCAACTGACCACTCACCTGTGGTGTTATCGTTACGTCGTTCTGACCTTTCATTCTGGCACTGAACTTATATGGCAGCTCTATGTCTGATTTCTCTACTTTCATTGTCTCGAACGACGACTGTGTCTCTTTGGGCATATCTACGCCACATGACACAAGCCCAGCAACGGTGCTAAGCATCAAAGTCAATTTAATTGATTTCATTTTCATGATATATGAGTGTTAATATAAAATTGCTTAGTTATTTAGGTTTCTATTTGATAATTTGGCATTAGTTCGTTTAGTTTTTTTTGGTATTTTAATGCTAAGGTATATGATTTTTTACAAATTTTCAATATCTGGATGCCTCTCCATATCAATTTTTCACATTTTTTAAACAATTCCTGCGTATTTTGGGAATTGTACTGAGGATTTACCTGGTTATTTCACGAATCCCCGTTAGCCGCTGTCGCAGGCTACAGATTTCATAATATCAGAAGTATTAACTATTGCATGTTTTTGAAGTGTCTGAAAGTAAATAGATCGGCTTTAGTGTTAAATGAAAATATCTTACAATTCATGGTATAGTTGTATAATGCCATGTGCAAACACTATTCTTGCACGTGGCGAAAACTATTTTTGCCACTTGCGAAAACTATTTTTGCTCGGAGCGAAAAGCCGTTTTACTAAGAGCGAAATGCCGTATTGCTAAAAACCCACCTCAGAAGGTGTTCTGGGGCGGGTCCTGGCTATAAAGAGTGAGAATAATGTCCAGTTGTTCGTTTATCTTCTGAAATATTGACAAGAAAGCCCGCTACCCAATAGGATAGCAGGCCTTCTTCTCATTAGAACTTTTTTACTTAACTAAAACCTTTTTTCCGTCTATAATATATATGCCCTTCTTCAAGGAGTTGACAAGTTGAAGAGTATTCTCTTGCCCCTTGCTCCTTGCTCCTTGCCCCGTAATTCTACGACCGCTAAGGTCGTAAACAGCATCATTTTGAATTTTGATTTTTGAATTTTGAATTCCACCTATTCCTGTTGTTCCGTTGGGATTGTTATGTAGCACAATACTCAGTTTCTTAGGCTCACCTCCACTTCTTGTACCGCCAGGATTCAAAGGATCCTCCCATGATACTCTTAAATAGGCATGCAGCGCACCTATTATATTCTTTTCTTTGTAAGATGGAGCCTCTATGCAATCTGGTGTACGGTCTATAATGTCAATATAACACCTGTCCGGGCAATATAATTCTTCACGTGTGTATGAACCTATAAATGAAATTCCCTGAACAGATACCACGTTGCTATGGCTGTTATTCAGATCCAATGTGCTCAGGTCAACAATGAAATCCTTCTTGGGTATGATGATATAAGGTGTGTTGGCTTTGGGAGCATGTTCTTCCTCAAAGACAATCAGGTTTTCCTGACGTCTGTCCAACTTATAGTATCTTCCCAGTTCAGTGTCCGGTTCTGTGGGCAGAATAATGGTTGCCATCTGCTCTTTGGTGAATGATACGAGTGTCTCTGGGTTAATTACAATCTCTTCGCCACTCTCTTTGCTCTTCAATATCACACGGTCAATACATAAACCGTACATGAATCCTTTCTTGACATTTGTGCTCCTGGTCGCTCCTGCCAAAATCAGAGTAGGGAAGCTGTAGCTTAGGTCCTTATATGAGTATGGGAACTCGAAATCCTCAAATACCATAAGAGTATCCACTTTGCTACCGTCGTACTCTATAACACTTGTTTTCTTGCTGATTGCATCCTTTTTAATTGTATTATTGTTATAACGAACCTGAGCGCTGAAACACATCTTAGTGATTGCTGAGATAGAATCAATGTATTGCTGGTCAAAGAATTCATCGGCAATGGTGCCATTATCGTTGGGGATTTGACTGTACCAATAGGGGACCATCACTACCATAATATCGTACTTTCCACTCATTACCTGAGCAGGTTCGTCTAATCCAAATGCGTTAGTTGTGCTGGGCATGTTCCCTAGTAGCTTAATCTCTACTACAGGGTTACTTGTTGTTATTGGAGCTATGAAGAAGAAATCATTATTGCTTACACGGCCGTACTTGTCGGTAATATCGGAGAAGGCTTCATTATCAAAAGCTATGGGTCTTGTGTTTTCACCTACTTTATAAAAAGTATAGTTTATTTTGTTATAAAAAGCATCTGTTCCTATTTCCACCTCAATGTCAGGATTATATATTTCTCTGGGAATGGAAAGCGTGTTAGTCTGTCCCTGTCTGTTTCGCATAAGATACCTATTAAGGTCTGCCTCTATGTTCACATTAGCCAGAGAGTCCGGATCGTTGATGTCTATAACATAGGGAATCGTCCATTCATATTCTATCGTCTTGTCTTCATATCGGTTGGCATACTTATAAAGCGATGCCAGCTTCTGCTTAGCACTTACAAGATTGTCATTCTCGCTTGCATTGGTCATCAGTGGCAGAAGCATCAAACCCAAAAGTAGAAAATTCTTTTTCATAATGTGTTGTTTTTAAAGTTCAAGCGTTAACTTTTTTGTTCGCTGATGCAAAATTACTCCATGTTGGTAGGCTTGCCAAATTATTTCACTCTCGACCACTCCCAACTTTTTGTTAAAAAGTATTAACAATACCTAGTATATGGTCTATCTGATTATATACCAGTATATTATGTAGTATTCTGAAACAATTCTGAAATTATACAAGTTGGGAGTAAATGGGAGTAAAATGGGATATTTTTTAAGAATAATTCATTTTTAGAAGAGAATTTTTGTGCGTTTTAAATTAAAAATATAATTTTGCTCAACAAAAATACACAAAAAATGGGAAATATCAGATTATTCTTTCTGGTTTTATGCCTGACACCCTTGTTTTTTTCCTGTGATGGGAGTAAGGAAGAGCAGCAGTTGCTGGATGGTATAGAGGAGACTTGGCAGCAATGTGAGACTTCTCTGCCTGATGCAAGCGTTCGTGTTGACAGGTTGAGGGATTCTGTCAGATGGTCTTCTGAATACGTTAGGCAGAAGTTTAACCTGCTAAGCATACGTCTGCGCGACAAGCAACATATCATTCCCTCTTCGCCTGATTCTGCCTTGCAGGTTATGACATTCTTTGCTGATAGGAAGGATGCCATTGACCGGGAACGTGCCTATTATTATATGGGTAGTGTCTATCGTGACCTGAAGGACTATCCGCGTGCTGTGGCTCATTTCCTGAATGCAGTGGATGTAGCCACTCAGAGCAAGAGCGCGGATACGCTGATATGGCAATACTCCCTGTCGCAACTGACATTCCTTTATCTGATGCAGCTTAATTATGAGGAGGAATTGAACGTGGCACTGCAGAGCATTGAGTTGGCCAAACATACAGGTAAGTATCTGGGGTGGTATCTGATGGATGTTGCCGTAGCGTATGATAATATGAATGATACGCTCCGCTGTATTCAGTACTGTGATAGTTCGTATCAGGTCATCCAAAAAGAGGGATTCCCTGCTGCGTATGGTGGCGTCCTGTCGCACATGCTGGCTAAATATGCCAAATACAATCATTCCGAGAAGGTGGATACTCTGTTGCAGCATCTGTTGCAACTGCCTGAAGATCAGCGTCCACATAACTATGAACTGGCTCTGGCCATGTTCTATGAGAAGACCAATCAGACGGACTTGGCCATTCAGCATTACAGATCATATATAAATAAGGTAAGTAGTGTAACCGGAAGATATGAGGCCTCTGCTGGCCTGCAGCGTTGCTATATGCAGAGGGGCGATTACCGTCAGGCGGCTGAGTGGGGCAACCGTCTGTATCAGGCTAACGACAGCATTATATCGCAGCGTGCATTTGAGCAGACTCAGAGAGCCAGGGATGCTTATATCTACCATCGCGACAAAGAGGAGGAACAGGCCATCATCCAACGTGATGAGCGCATAAAGTTCGTGTCCGTTATCTCTGTCCTTGCCCTGACAAGTATTGTAATGGGGCTGGTAGCATATTATTACTTCAGGAAGAAACGTTTCATGGAGGAAATTATAGGCAAGGACAGGATGCTGAAGTTGGAAAAAGAAGAGATACTGCGTAGAACACAGGAACTGGGGCAGAAGAAACAGGAGATAGAACTGTTGGGCAGCCAGCTGGATGATGCTGAGAAAACGATAGCAGCCTCTAAGGCACAGCTTGAGAATACCATGAGGGATTTGGAGCAGAGAACGATGATCAACAAGGAGCTGACCCGCATGGCACTGATGAATAATGCCACGGACAAGGCAGAGGACATCATAGAGTTTTTCCGCAAGGTTGCACAGGGACAGTCGGCTCTTAAGCCCAATTCATGGAAGGAGCTGATGGTGGCAATAGAAACTCTGTACCCGGGATTCCTGGAGGCTGTGCAGGGTAGGATGCACAGACAGTTGCGCGAGCCCTTGCTATATACAATCTGCCTGCTGAAGATTGGTCTGAAGCCCATACAGATAGCCCGTGTGATGGATGCCAAGATTCAGACGGTATGGAACAGAGTCAAGCGCTCAGAAGAGATCTGTGGCGACCTGCTACGTTTTAACTGAAGTTGGAAGGGAGCAGACTCACTGCGTTCGTGGGAGTAAACTTGCTTCGCTTGTGGGAGTAAAGTCCTGCCAGCCACGCTGGCTTAACTCCCAGCGCAAAGCGCTTAACTCCCTATTTTACTCCATGCACGAAGTGCATAACTCCGTTTTATAACTCCAAAAAACTATTCCGTTGTATAATACCCGATGTGCAGATTGCCCTCTTTTAGCAGGCGCTTCAGATGGGCCTTCAGAGACTGGGGCGTTACCTTACGAATGTAAGAGAGGTCGGTCTTATCCATTGGCGTGCCATAGAGTTCCTGATTGACGAATGTGTTCAGGTCGTTATAAGAGTCATTTCCCATTGTCCTCTCACGCTCCTTGATGTAGCCGTCTATCAGTTCCTGCGTAATCAGATTGCCCTCTGCCGCCTGGTGCATCAGATGGTCTATATCCTTGGCAATGCGCACGCGTTCCTTGGGATTGCAGCTATACCAAATGGCGCACCTCATACGGTTGATGGGAAAGAAGGCATTATAAATGTCAATATATGGTGTATAGACATCGCTGTGCTCTACTCGGATGTTTTGGAAGAGTAGGTTCTTGAGGACACCCAAAAGTATATCGTTATGAGCATATGTCTCGGGCGTGTATTTATATCCTACCTCCCACGTATAGTACAGGACGGTTTCGCACTTAGGTATATCGTTCTGGTATTTCTCTACGATGGTTGTGTTGGCGGTTTTGTAATGGTCGGCAGGCCATACCTTGTAGTGTGACGGTTCCGGCTTGGAGGGCAGCGAGCCAATGTACTTCAGTACGGTAGGCATAATGTCCTTGATGTTGTAATGACCTCTAATAACAAGCAAAGACCCGTTATAGTTAGAGGAATGCTCCCGCACAAGCTCCATGAAGTGTTCGGCATTAAGGGCTTTTGCCTCTTCCGGTGTGGGGTATTGCCAACGCTGAGGGTCAGCGCTATATACATTATTTACCCTGTCGAGGGCCTGTTGTCGGGGTGTGGCGTGTATCCGAGCCTGATAAATAAGTTTCTTGCGCGTTTTGTTAAATTCGCAGGTGTCAATTTCGGAGGGCGTCAGCCTAACGTATAGGTACTTTAGGGCATGTTTCAGGCTTTTGGTATTATTTTCCGGCTTGAATACTATATCGTCGTACCATTCCCTTACAAGCCCAGATGTCCTTTCATGTCCATCATGAGGAACGATTGTCCTGAAGGAACCTGTAACGGTGAACATATCCCGATAGCAAAAATCTTTGTTGCTGAGAAAGGAGTAACCGCCGGGGCGTTCGAACTTCAAACAAATGGGGCTGTCTTTAGTCTTTTTCTTCCAGAAGATAACCTTAACGCCATTGGATAATAGGGTCTCTGTTATGCTGTCGTTTCGGACGATGGTCTTCTTTACCGTACCCGCTACAGGGTTAATTTTGATGGAATCCAGAAGTATGGCGCTCAGCGGTTTGGGTTCGGTTACTTCCGTCGATTTAAGCTCTTCGTCTGTCATGTTCCTCACCTGGTTGTATATCTCTTTCAGCCTTGCTACTTTTGGCAACTTGGCGTTTAAGGGGAAGGTGGCATTGATGTACATATTTCGTTCGTCTGTCAGACTGCGGAATGCATTGTTTAGGTCCTCCTTAGTGCATACGTCGGCTGTGTACCTTCTGGCTATCGCATCCGATTTGGCAGAAGTGATGGCATCCTCGCCCATAAAGTGGGTGGTCAGTTTATCTACCCATTCTGCGCTGTTGCGGATAGTGTCATCAGAATAAACAGCGTATGGGGCATCGAAGTTGATGGCCGAATAGTCGTCGTTGTAGATAGAGATGTCTGAATAACAACGTTCGATTTCCTCTTCCTCAAATCCCTCTCTGCGCCTTTGTTCTATCTGCTGCAGCAGTAGCCTCGTGGCCTCCTCCCAATCCTCCTCGGAGGTTATTACGTAGAACGAAAGGATCCTGTTCTTTCTTGTCTTAGTCAATTTATAGATCTCAGCATAACAGTCATTAACAGCATCGTAATTGTTTTTAAGGTAGTTCAGATTCTTGTTGGCTAAGATATTCTTCAGATCCTCTTGTAACTTAATGCCTTTTACATCGGCTACGGTAAGATTTTCCTTCTTACTTGGGCAAGGCAGTTTGATTCTTACGTTTATATATGGAAGAGATTCCGTCGGCTCGCTGAGGACATAGAATTTGGGGGCCTTCGTATCGGCTATCTTTGGCAGCGGAGGTACTACGGACTTTCCGCGTTTCAAGTCGCCAAACATCGTGCGTATCTTCTTTTCCATTTCGGCAGCATCGACATCTCCCACAACTATGACTGCCATATTCTGGGGCTGGTACCAGCGTTTGTAGAAGTCACGCAGCACAGCGGGAGGGCAGTTACGGATGATGTCCATGTCGCCTAAGGGACGTTGGTTGGCATATAACGAGTCGTTGAATAACTGCTTATTCATATAAACTGAACTGCTATTGGAGAATCTGTAGCGCCATTCCTCTACAATAACATTCCGTTCCGACTCTACGTCAGCATCACGGATGAAGGCATCTCTTCCTGCAACATCATGCAAAAACAGCAGGCAGGAGTCCATCAGCTGTTTGTTATCAGACGGAATGCCGTCCAGCAAATACTGTGTAAGTTCATGATATGTGTCTGCATTGCTATCGTTTCCCATGGGGAATCCGTTGCGACACAGGAATCCGTGTACTTCTGTTGTAGAAGGGAAATGCTTGCTGCCTTTGAACATCATGTGTTCCACGAAATGGGCGATGCCAAGCTCGTTCTCTTCCTCCACGAGGGAGCCGACTTTTACCACCAGACGGAAATAGGCTCGTTGCTTAGGCTCTTTGTTGGGGCAGACGTAATAGGTCAGACCGTTGCTGAGAACGCCAGTGCGAACGGTCGTGTCCGTGGGCAATACCTGTTTCTCTATTTCATCGGCATGAGCCAATATCTTTTCTTTGTCATCTTTATGCGTACAGGCTGTTGTGCAAAGCAAAACGACTAATGCATAATAAAGTAATTTCATCTTGTGTGTTTTATATCTATGCGTTTAATACTTCAGCGCTTTCTTGGGGCAAACCTTGGTGCATCGCAGACAGGTGATGCACTCTGTAGCATTTTTGCGATTGCGGGAGTTGTTGCACATCTCAACGTCCATGGGACATTCCTTCAGACACTTGCCGCAATGGATACACTTGTTCTCGTCGCACTTGATACGAAGCAGCGAGAAGTAGCTCATGGGCTTTAGCAGGACTGTTATGGGGCAGATGTACTTGCAGAATGCCCGGTTATCCCTGAACAGAATGGCAAGTGTTATACCCACTACATAATAGAATATGTTGCCTGCCAGAAAGAGGATGTATAGGGTGTTGGCATCAGTCTTTTTGAGCCAGATGAGCATCAGGACTGTGGCAATTGAAAGTACAAACATGATGTACCGAATGAATCCTAACTTGCGCCTTCCTGAACTATGCTTATAGGGCAATAGGTCCAGAATCATTGCCGTCCAGCAGGCATAGCCGCACCAGCCTCGGCCAAAGAGTAGGGGACCAAAGATCTTGGCTATGAGGTAGTGAAGTGTGGCACCGCTCCAGATACCTGCTGCCAGATAGAGCCAGAAGCCCTCAATCTGCATATTCTCGTGGCATATCAAGCCTAGGAATACCAGCATATAGGAGCCTACCAGAAATTGAACCAGTTCTCGCCCGTACTTCCATCCTGCGGCAATCAAGGCTAATCCGACGCCAATGGAGGTGCCGATATAAGTGAAGTTAAGCAGGAAGAAAAGATTACCCGTAGCCTGCCACAGCCAAAGGGCTATGGTCTCAAACACTATAAACAGGATAATAGCGGTGCGGTACTTTCTCATATTGTATTGTTTCTCGAACGCAAAAATATAATATTAGATTGGAATTACTATACTTTCTTGTGAGAAATCTTCAAAAATCATAATGAAATAGTTACAAGTGTGGGGTTTTGTTGTTCCAATGCACCTCTTCCTGTGTGATGAGCCAGGTTTTGCCGTTGTCTGGATTGCCCTGATAGAAGAGGTAGGTGCGTCCGTCTTTGTCTGTAAAGAGATGGGGATGACCGCTCTCGCTGCTGTTCCATTCCCCTGGCTTGCCATTGGGCTTGAAGGGCTTATTGCTCAGACGGGTGAAGTTTATACCATCCTTGGATACAGCATGATAGATGGCATCCTTAGGTCCGTTCCCGTAAGTCTGATAGAACAAATGAACATGTCCTTTCCTTACGATAGCCCCAGGGGCGCAGAGTCCTTTCTTCTCGTATTCCAACCCCGCTTGTGGTGTTATCTCGCCTACACGTTTCCAGTTCACCAAATCATGGCTTTCGGCAATTCCGATGTTCCAACCCTCCATGCCGTTCCATTGTCTGGGTGGGATGGAGTAGTACATCAGATAACGGCCTTTGAACTTCACTACATGAGGGTCCTTGGCGTATGGCAGACCAATACGACTGGTATCCTCATACATCATTTCCTGTGCACAAACAGGTGTACATAGCGTATTAAATATGAAAATAAGGAGAAGAAATGTATATCTCATTTTTATTGTGGTTAGTGGTTAGTGGTTAGCGGTTAGTGTAACTATGAATTATGAACTACGAACTAGATTCCTAGACTATATATTTTTTATATATATATCCAATATAATACACCCTCTGAATTTTGCGTATATTGCTGTTATTTGGTAATATACGCTTTTTTTTGTGTTATATTCTGAGTATATATTTTTTATAGTCGATTCACCTTATATATTATAGTCATAACTTTGCAGCAGCAAATTCAATAATTAACTTAATTAATTAACCTTATGAAAAGAAATCTTTTCTTATTATTGCAAGTATTTCTTGCTTCCATGATGACAGTCGTTAATGCACAGTCATTTAGCGCTGACAAGGTTTATACGATTGTCTGTAAACCTGATTTCAACACATTCATGCAGGACAATGGGACTGGCGGATTGCTCCTTGGTGCTGAGTCTGCTGGTACATTGTGGTGTTTTGAACCTACAGAGAATGCTGACTGTTATTATGTGAGGAATGTCCTGACAGGCAACTATATCCAGGCTTGTCCCAATTCGGATGTCGCTGCCACTATGGGAACAACTCCAGTAGAGTATTATGTCAAAGGTGACGCTTCTGGCGGTCAAGCCGGCGAGCATTTCTTCCGCCTGACCTCTACTGACCGTACTCCCTGTGATTTTAGTGCCGGAACAATCGGTTTGAACCGTGCTGGTGATAATACTAAAGTTCAGGGTTTTGCTTCTGTTGCCGGTGCAAACCAGTGGTCCGTATGGAGGATCCTTGAGGTGCCAAGTGCGAAGAAGTCTTCCCTCACCAGTCCTTATGTGGGGTCTGAAGTACAGGAAGGTACTGTGTATTTATATAATGTGGAAAGCGGCATGTGGCTGCAGAACAACAATAGGGCTAATCCGGAACTGACAACTCAATATTGGACAACACGTGCCGAACTAGGTGAAAACGGACTTGATCTGAAACTGATAGCTATGGGAGACGATGGCTATCAGATTGATCCGAACTACTCAAACAATCATTCCATTAATGGAAACGGTTTCTATTTAGACACTAATCAGGATATTACCTCATGGCATTTCAATCCCGTAATAGTTGACGGTGTGACGAACGCTTATAAAATTGTAAGTAATTACTCTGTCATGGGTGCCGACATCAATAATTATCTTCGCGGAGCTGATCTGGGAGCTACTACCTGGCAGGTTGTCACTCGCGATGAGCGCATTCGGTATGCTCAGGAAAATGCCTCTGCCATCAATCCTGTCGATATGACATTCCTTGTGAACAATCCCGACCTGTCCAACAATAATTTGCGTGAGTCCTGGAAGGTTACCCGTGACGGCGGTAACGAGCAGTGGAATGATTTTACCCGTTACAACCGCCATTGCCAGGTGCAAGGTGCCAACAGTGTTGACATTCAGCAGGCCGGGATAGCTGTTCCTAATGGTGTTTATCAGGTCCGTTTTACAGCGTTTTATGCTCCTGCAGCCTTAGGTGCCAGCAACATTGATGACTACAATGCATATAAGACAGACGGTGCGGCAACAGTATTTGCGGTGGGATATGCTAACGGAGAGTCCGTTAAGATCCCTTCTGTCTATTCAGAAGAGGGTACCTCAAGTGTTGCCAATGTACATCAGAAACAGGTGGGCAGCTATTACTTCCCCGGTAATCCCGATCAGGCAAACGGTTCATTTGCTATAGGCAAATATCAGTCTGAATTGCTCACAGTGACCGTTACCGACGGCACACTGACCTTGGGCGTCAGATCAATAGAAGGCTGTCCCAGCTCAGCCTGGATTGGCTTGAGTAATGTGAAGTTGTACTATATTGGTGCTGCTTCTGCCGAGAATACGGCCGATGTCACTATTTCCGATGCAGGCTATGCTACATTTGTCGCTCCCGGTTATATTGATGAGCTTCCTGAAGGCGTAACAGCTTATGCTGCTCGTGTTACTGAAGGCTATGTTCATCTGGAGCCTACAACTGCCATTCCCGAGGGAGCTGCCGTAGTATTGAAGGCCGAAGAGGGTATCTATAAAATGCCAATAAATCCTACTCCTGCAGATCTGGTTCTTGTAAATGATCTGAAAGCCGCTACCGAAGAGATAACTGCTGACGGTACGCAGTACATTCTGGCTAAGATGGATGCTGTCGTTGGCTTTGCCAAGGCAACCTCCGACTCTAAAATTGCTGCCGGTAAGGGCTATCTGGTAATCCCAAGTCAGGCAGGCGTGAAGGCATTCTATCCCTTTGCAGAAGAAGAAACAGCTATTAAGAGCCTTACCCCAGCCCTCTCTGAAGGCGAGGGAGAAGCTTACAACCTGGCTGGTCAGAGACTGTCTAAGGCTCAGAAGGGCATTAACATTGTAAATGGTAAGAAGGTACTGAGATAGGACCCACCCCGGCCCTCCCTTGTAGGGAGGGTGAAGGGATGGCCTAACTCAGCTCTCTCCAAAAGAGAAGTGGATGAAATATAGAATTATTATTAACATTTAAATGATGACCCTATAACGACCCCTTATCTATGAAACCCTCCCTGCAAGGGAGGGGAAGGGGTGGGTCCGTTTGATATGAAATACATTAAACCCGCTTTGCGCGTAGAAATGGCTCAGGCATCTCAGATGCTGGCAGAGAGTCTGGTAATCAATGGAAACACCACGGTAGATGGTGGTGATGCGTTAACAAAGGAGGCCGACTGGGCCATCTGGGGCAACGATGACCCCGAAGAATAGAATTAACCTATTTGATTATTTTGTTATCCTATGAAGGCGAGAAAGATATTGATGTCATCAGCGGCACTGCTACCTGTAATTAGTGCTGCGCAGTCAGAGAGACCAAACATTATCATACTGAACATTGATGATATGGGTTATTCTGACCCCTCATGTTTTGGTGGTGACTATGTCAACACTACCAATATAGACCAACTGGCTAATGAAGGACTGAGCCTGACACAGTTCTATACATCATGCCCCATCAGTTCGCCATCACGTGTAGGCCTGACTACAGGTATGTATCCCACACGCTGGGGCATCAACACTTTCTTGCAAGAACGTGTTAACAATGCCAAGAACGAGCAGAACGATTTCCTGAGCGACAAGGCACCCTCCATGGCCCGGGCCCTGAAGGCCAGCGGATATACAACAGGACACTTCGGCAAATGGCACATGGGCGGCGGCCGTGATGTGAAAAATGCGCCATCCATCCGCAACTATGGCTTTGACGAGTATGCTTCTACCTGGGAAAGTCCTGATCCTGACCCCAAACTGACCTCCTCCAATTGGATTTGGGCAGCGTCAGACGAGGTAAAGCGTTGGGATCGCACCGCCTATTTCATTGACAAAACCCTCGACTTTCTGTCACGTCATAAAGGTGAACCGTGCTTTGTCAGCCTGTGGCCCGATGATGTCCATACCCCTTGGGTATATGACGGAGACGAGGCGTCTCAACGTGAATCGGCTCATTCCTTCTCCATCGTACTGGCAGAACTTGACCGCCAGATCGGGCGCCTCATGCAGGGACTTAAGGACTTGGGTATCGACCAGAACACAATACTCATCTTCACGGGCGACAACGGTCCGGCACCTGCATTCGACGGCCATCGTACCAATGACTTCCGCGGTCAGAAAGGTACCCTCTACGAAGGAGGTATTAGAATGCCCTTTATCATCCGATGGCCTAACCATATTCCTGTAGGTGTAAAGAATGACAAGTCTGTTGTCTGCATGGTTGACCTCTTTCCGTCCCTTTGTAAGATAGCAGGAGCTGAGATTCCTACCAACTACCCGCTTGACGGTATAGATATGAGTGATGTTATTACCGGGCAGTCTGATAGGGAGCGCACCACACCGCTCTTCTGGGAGTTTGGCAAGACCAAGGCCGACAGGGTGAGTCCCCACATAGCAGTCAGAGAAGGCGAGTGGAAGCTGTTGGTCAATGCCGACGGTTCCAGGACGGAACTTTACAATATGACCACCGACTTCAACGAGAAGCATAATGTGGCATCTGCCAATCCTGCCATCACCGAGCGTCTGAAGAAAGCTGCTATAGATTGGTTCAATGAGGCCTATCGCGAATATGCCGACAATATCATCTATGTAACTCCAGACGGCGACGAGACAGCAGACGGAACATCGTGGACTCAGGCAACGACGCTGAACCATGCCGTTGAACTGGCAAAAACAGAGTCAGGCGCACAGGTATGGATGAAACAAGGAACCTATAATGTAGCTTCATCAGTCATCTCTGACAACGTTGCGTTCTATGGGGGCTTCAATGGCACTGAGAAGAAGCTGACAGAGCGTGACTGGAAGAGCAACCTGACCATCATAGACGGTGGTGGTATGGTAAGTCCTTTCCGTAACAGCCTTAACACAAGCGTTAGCACCGTGCTCGACGGATTAATCATACAGAACGGCATCAACCAGACAGGAGCCAACGGTAACGGCAACGGTGGTGGTGCCATCCTTAATGACGGGGCAGTTGTACGTAATTGTATCTTTACAGGCAACCGTACCCAGAACAGCAAGAATGGAGCCGCCATTCATTGTCATACAGGACAGTTGCGTATAGAGAACAGCCTTTTTTACGGCAATACCTCGTCTGGTAACGGTGGTGCCATACAAGTGGGTGGTGGTGTCACTGCCACAATTATCAACTGTACTATATGTGATAATGTGTCTTCTGGCCCCGGTGGTGCTTTCGGATTAGGAAACGATGGTTCCAACCTGAATGTCTATAACAGCATTGCCTGGCATAATACAGGCGCAGGCGGCTATAGCAGCTTGGGACAGAATACCAATGTCAATGGCGGCGGCACGGTCATCTCGCAATACTCTGCCATTGAAAGTCAAAGCACCAAGTTAACTGACGGCGACGACAGCAATCACATGGCACTCTCAGAGAGTGTTACACCTATGTTCGAGGAGGGTGGATACAGACTTCAGGAAGGTTCACCTTGCATAGATGCAGGTAACGTCAACTTGGCATCGAACATTAACTATGACCTGGATATGCAGCGTCGTTTCTCTGGTGCACAGATAGATATGGGTGCATACGAATTTGACAACGGTGAGCCCGTGGTCGGTAATTCTGTCATTCATGTCGCACCAGATGGTGACGATACTCAGGACGGAACATCATGGACAAAGGCAACCAGCCTGCAGCACGCCCTAACACTGGCCGATACCTATACAGACAAAGCCACGCTTTGGCTGAAGGAAGGCACTTATATCGTGACAACATCCATCCACCCCGACAAAATGGAAATTTATGGCGGCTTCAGCGGTAATGAGCAGACATTAGAGGAGCGTAATTTCGCAGAGCATCTGACCATTATAGACGGAGACGGAAAGATATCTCCCATTAGGAACAGCAATCTTGATGCCAATGTGGTGACACTGCTTGACGGACTAATCATTCAAAACGGAATTAACCAAGCAGGAGCTAACGGCAATGGAAACGGAGGAGGTGCCATTCTGACTAAAGGCGCTATCGTGAGGAACTGCATTTTCCGTAATAACCGTACGCAAAACGGCAAGAACGGAGCTGCCATACATTGTCATCTGGGACAAATAAGCATAGAGAATTCACTTTTTGTTAATAACACTTCTTCAGGTAACGGCGGTGCTATCCAGGTAGGCGGAGGCGTCACGGCCACTGTTATTAGTTGTACATTGTGTAATAATGTGGCTTCAGGACCCGGTGGTGCTTTCGGCTTGGGCACCACCGCGTCTAACCTGAATGTCTATAATACCATAGCTTGGCACAATACAGGAGCCGGCAGCTATAGCAGCTTCGGCCAGAACACTGATGTCAATGGTGGTGGTACGGTTATCGCCCTCTCATCCGCCATTGAGAGCCAAAGTACAAAATTCACTGATGGTAATGACGAGAACCATATTTTCCTCTCGCAAGAGAATACGCCTATGTTCGTGGATGATGGTTACCAACTGCAAAAGGGGTCGCCTTGTATAGATACAGGCGATGACAATTATGCAGCCATCAGCGTCTGCGACTTGGCAGGTAAGAGCCGTCTGATAGGCACTCATATTGACATAGGTGCTTATGAGTTTAGCGAAGACGCTACTTCCATTAACGACCTAAAGGTTCTTAAGGATTCTAAAGACGTTATTTACAACATCGCAGGTCAGCGCCTGCAGAAGATGCAGAAAGGCGTTAATATAGTAAACGGGATAAAAGTTATAGAGTAAGGTGATGAAGGTTGGTAAATTTATTTGGGTGCCGGGGCTGGCATGTTCTGCTGTAGCTACAGGAATGGCTCAGCAGAAGCCTAACATTCTTGTCATTGTAGCCGATGATATGGCTCGGTGCGAGTTGGATTGTTATGGTGGTCAAAACCTGGCAACACCCAATATAGACCGTGTGGCCAGCGAGGGTATGATGATGACCAACAACTTCGCTTCGATGGCAATAAGTGTTCCTATTCGTGCTTCCATGTACACAGGACTCTATCCTGCCCATCACGGGTCGTATCAGAACCACAAAGCCACTTACCCCAAAACAAAAAGTGTGACTCATTACCTAACTGACCTTGGATATCGTGTAGGCAGAGCAGGAAAAGACCACCCTGTTAACCAGCCAAAGGTCTATGGGTTTGAGAAGATACCGGGGTTCGTGGTCGGCTGTACCGTTTCACATCCAGCGAAATCTACTCCTGAGGGTATCCTGGAATTTATGAAACGCAGCAAGGAGGAGCCTTTCTGCCTTTTTGTTTGCAGCATCAACAGCCACATGCCTTGGGATGCCGGCGATGCCTCAGAGTTTGATCCTTCAAAAGTGGTACTTCCTCCCAATTGTGTGGACAATGCAAAGACACGCAGTGACTTTTGTAACTATTTGGCAGAGATTCGTCTCTTTGACGATGAGGTAGGCATGGTGATGTCTGCCCTCAAGGAATCTGGTGCCGACGAGAATACATTTGTGATAGTTCTCAGCGAGCAAGGTCCGCAGATGCCTTTCGGCAAGTGGACATGCTACCGATACGGACAGTCGAGTGCTATGATTGTTCGCTATCCTGGGAAGGTTCAGGCAGGTACCCGTAGCGATGCTCTGGTACAGTATGAGGATATTCTGCCCACACTCATTGATTTGGCTGGAGGGCACGTAGAGGGACTTGACGGCATAAGTCAGCTGGATGTATTCCTGGGCAAAGAGACCGACAAACGCCAATGGGTTTATGGTATGCACAATAACAACCCAGAGGGACCCATCTATCCCATCCGTAGCATACAGGACAAGCGTTACAAACTCATAGAGAACCTCACTCCTGACAGCGCTTATTACGAGAAGCACATGATGAAGGAGGGCAATAATATGTGGCAGTCATGGATAACAACAGGTAAGACTGACACCTATGCCCAGTGGCTGGTTGACCGCTTCGTCACCCGACCGGCTATTGAGTTCTATGATCACGAAACAGATCCTTGGGAGCTTCATAACTTGGCCGGTGATCCGCAATACAAGGAGCGGATTGAGGTGATGGACCGAGAATTGCACCGGTGGATGGAGGAACAGGGAGACAGAGGTGTGCTGATGGACGGTCCCAATGCCGAAGATCCTGCGCTGAAGATTCCGCATCCCGTTAGCAACTACGAAGAACTGAATGCCATACGTGAGGACTTGACCCAGAATTATTACTTGGCAAATGACATAGAGATACCTGAAGGCGTGGAATGGGTTCCTATCGGTGCCTCCAGTGCGGACGATACCGATCCGGCTCGTTTCTCGGGTATTCTGGATGGTAGGGGCCATACGATTAAGGGACTCACCATCAGGAACGCAAAGGCATTTAAGGGCCTGTTTGGACGTATGGACCACGGAACAGTAAAAAACCTTGTACTGCAGGACGTGGACATCACGGGCAAAGCTCCTACTGGTGGTATTACAGGTGCCATGATTGGTGCATGTACCATTGAACGTGTTGCCGTCACAGGCAAAATAACAAGCGATAGTGAAACAGGTGGGTTGGTAGGTCGGGTGGCCCGCGATGGTTCACATACAGACTATAACGTGATACACGACTGTTATGTGAACGCAGACATTAAGGCCACCCGACTAAGTACCGCCATGGACGCCCCTTCGTGCGCAGGCGGAATAGTAGGTTTTATCCATTCCAATAACGGCACATCAGTAGCGAAACTTGACATAGCACGTACTTATTATACGGGTAATGTATCCACCTGTCAGGAAAGCCATACCTCTGGCTGTGCTACAGGCGTCATAGGTTTCACCGACAACAACGGTAATGTCCGCCTGCAGGACGTGCTTGTGCTGGCTAAAAGTATCATAGGTGCTACGCCCAACTATTTTTATTCCCGTCGCTTGCCAGCAGCACCCAATAATGTGATTGAATACATGGAGGGGCTGTATGTGCGCAACGGCATTCAACTGAAATATTATTCGGATAAAGGTGTAGGCGGCCAGATTCCTGATGGAACCATAAAGCTAATGGACGATGCCTTTTTCCGTACAAAAGATTTTTATACAACCACATTGAATTGGGATTTCGACAATATCTGGACTATTCATGAGGGCGAATACCCTGTCTTTATATGTGATACAGCAGACGGCATTGCCCCTGTGGAGTGTTGCGTCGGTTCTGCTGACAAAAGCCTTGGCGGCATCTTTGATCTGCAGGGCCGGTTCCTAAATTCTGTCAGTATTCCCGGACTATATATCGCAAACGGAAAGAAAATCAGCGTAAAATAATTAACTTCATAACAAATAACATTCATATCATACAGACGATGCGACACAAATATCATCAAGCCTTAAAAGCACTGCCAGCATTACTTCCGATGATGGCTTCTGCACAACAGGCACAACGTCCCAACATCATGCTGATAGTGGTTGATGACATGGGCTATTCTGACCTGCAATGTTTTGGTGGTGAGGTAGAGAGTCCCAACCTGAATGCGCTGGCTGAATCGGGTATGCGATTCACACAGTTCTACAACTCAGGACGTAGTTGTCCCTCACGTGCCCAGTTGCTGACAGGACGCTATGCACAAACCGTTGGCATTACCGGCATGGGACAGAGTCTGACACGTGACTGCGTGACTATTCCCGAAGCACTGAAGGATGCCGGCTACCATACCGGCATGAGCGGCAAATGGCACCTGTCTCTTACCAAAGGTATCGGCAACAACCAGGACCAGATGAAGTGGCTCTCACACCAGAGTTATTTCAACAACCGCCCCTTTGCTCCCATTGAGACCTACCCCTGCAACCGTGGCTTCGACCAGCACTGGGGTACCATCTGGGGCGTAACAGACCATTTCGACCCCTTCTCACTGGTACATAACGAGGAGGCTATCTTTACCGATAGTATACCTAAAGACTTCTATTATGCTGACTATGTAGCAGATAAGGCCATAGACATGATGGACGAGATGACAGCAGACGGCAAGCCATTCTTTATGTATGTTGCCTTCCAGGAACCGCACTGGCCCGTTCAGGCCAAACCTCAGGACATAGCCAAGTACAAGGGCAAATATAACGACGGATGGGACGCTATGCGTGACCGTCGATACAAAAAGATGGTAGAGATGGGACTTGTCAATCCTGATGAGATGCCCGTCGCCACTAATGCCTCAGGACGTAAGTGGGAAAACGAGGGCAACAAGGCTTTACAGTCTGCCAACATGGAGGTACATGCTGCCATGATTGACTGCGTGGACCAGAACATAGGCCGTATCATAGACGAACTGAAACGCAGGGGAATCTTTGACAACACCATCATCATCTTTACCTCAGACAACGGCGCATCGAGCGAGAATTACAATATCGGAGACTTTGACCGCCACGACCGTACGCGTGACGGTCAGATGGTAGTGCACAACTCACCCAATCCGGGCAGTCAGCTCACCTACAACTATCTGCACACAGGATGGGCAGGTGCCGTAAATACCCCCTACCGCTACTGGAAGACAACGCAGTTCCACGGAGGAACGGCAGCACCCACCATCGTGCATTGGCCCGCAGGTATGGCCAAGGAGAAGGAGGGTACCATCATGAACCAGCCCTGTACCTTCCTGGATGTCATGCCTACCTGTCTGGAACTGGCAGGAGCAACATACCCCTCGTTCTATGGCGGAAACAGAATCAATCCGCTTTGCGACGAGGCACGCAGTTTTGTCCCCCTGCTTCAGGAGAAAGACAAATGGGACGATGAGCGTACCCTGTATTGGGAGCACGAGAACGGCAAGGCTGTCCGCAAGGGCAACTGGCGACTGACAGCGCTGGCTAACGGAGGCTGGCAATTGTTCGACCTGGAACACGACTTGTCAGAGACAAATAATGTGGCTGCCGAGTATCCCGAGAAAGTTCGTGAGATGAAAACCTTATGGAACACCTGGGCCAAGAGTGTCGGGCTGAATGTTTCAGAGGATAACTGAGAATAGTATTCATTTTTATTACCCCCTATAACAAATTCTGATATGAAAAGGAGTATATTCGTTTTTGCGATGCTATTGCTGGGCATAGTATCTGCATGGGGTCTTGACAATGACAAGTACCTTTATTACACAATTTCCCCGCGTAACAATCATGATGTTTACATGAAAGACACGGGGAAGGACATTATCCAGTGTAATGCCGGATTGGACACCTATTCCTATTGGCGTTTCATCCCAACGGACAAGGAAGGTTGTTACTATGTGCAGAACCTCTTCACCAAGCGCTATGCCCAAAAGGTTGCAGAGACGAAGGAGGTAACAGTGATGATGGGAACAGAGCCTGTGGAGTATTTCATTAAGTCCACCCCGAACGAAGGAACAGACTGTTTCGGAATGACCAGTTCCGATCATAGCGACCTTGCCTTCAGCAGTGCCAACTGTTTCGGACTAAACTGGCATGAAGATAACAAATATGTACAGTCTTATATGGCAGCCGTTGGAACCAACCACAAGAGCTTCTGGTTCTTCCGCGAGGCAGAGCCGCCATCTTGTCTCCTCGGTTCGCATGAGTACGAGAATGGTGTTTGCAACATTTGTGGAGCATTGGATCCTAATTTCGTTACAAAGGCCGAGGACGGTTTCTACGAGATATCCAACGGTTATCAGTTGGAGTGGTATTCTTCTTTAGTGAATACAGGTATTAATGATGCTTCAGCACGTCTGATGAACGATATCGATATGGCTGGCATTGACCATACTCCCATAGCCAAAAATGTTGACCTTCGCTGGCGCGGTACCTTCGACGGACAGGGCCATCGGATATTGAATCTGGTCATTAACCGTCCTACGGAAAATATTCAGGGACTCTTTGGCTATCTGCGTGGCAATTCTGACAGTAATACGCGCGTATGTAACCTTGTTATTGATAAAAGCTGTTCGTTTACAGGTTATCATCAGGTAGGCGCCATAGCTGGCTGTAGCCAAGGTAATCAGGGACTAATCACTCTGGAGAATATCATCAACGAGGCTAATGTTACAGCAGAGGGCGGCACTGATGTTGCTGCTTTAGTAGGCGGTCAGACGGGAAATGCTCCAACCTGGCGTATCCGTAATATCGTCAATACGGGTGCTATCACCAGTACTGCCGAATCGGGCTATGCTGGTGTTATTGCAGGCTATTATGGTAGTAATGAACAGAACCTACAGGAGAATATCATTAATTTGGGTATTGTAACGGGTTTCAATGGTGACATGCAAATGGGACGCATCACAGGCACCATCATCAATGTATTTGATATTAGTGCTACAGAAGGTGCCGGTCAGGGTCTTGACCACGACTTCACGATAGAAGATGTGGCAAGCGGTCGTTTGTGTTATTTCCTTAATGGCAATCAGTCTAACATCTCTTTCTATCAGACTATCGGACAGGATGACTATCCTGTTCCCTTTGCTACCAGTAAGCAAGTCTATATGCAGGGTACTTTGCTCTGCGACGGTTCTCCGGCAGGGGAGGAGGGTACCTATAGCAACTCTCCCGACGGTAGCATTGTGCCGCCTCATACTTTTGTTGACGGAGACTTCTACTGTACCGTCTGTGGTGCATTCAACGAGCATTTCGTAGAACCGGTAGACGGTGTTCTGCATATGACAACACCTCTACAGTTACAGTGGTTAGCTGAATATGTAGCTACTGGACACGAAAATCTGGAAGTGGTTATGGACAACGACATTGATATGAATGGAGTGGACTTCGCAGGAATAGGTTCACTTGCCACTCCCTTCCTGGGTCATTTTGACGGTCAGTATCACACCATCAGCAACCTTGTTATGGAAGATGTGACTCACGACTGGTCTGGATTCTTCAACTTTATCCGAGGAGGATCTACCATAGAGAATCTGCGTCTGGACGAAAACTGTCATCTGACAGGAGCCAAGGGAACTGCCCTCATAGGCGGTTGCGGTTTGGCAGGTAACGTCCTACTGCGTAATCTGGGTTTCGAAGGTTTTGTTGACGGTCTGACTACCTGTGCCGGTGCTGTTCTAGGTGCTAACTACCAGAGTATAGCCAAACTAACGGTGGAGAACTGCTATAGCACCGGTTCTATCATGGGTGGTTCCGAGAGTGCCGCACTGGTAGCATGGTTAGGCAACAACGGGGCCGTCATCAGCAACTGTTGGACCTCGGCTACTGCCACTGGCATTCAGGGGGAAGACAAATATGCTTTCCGTCATGACAATGCTGTTGTAACCAATTGTTTCAGCATGTATGGTACTCAGGCACAGCGCATTGGGTACGACGAACTCGAGACAGGTTCTCTATGCTATCGTCTGAATGGCGATCAGTCGACGATACGCTGGTATCAGAATCTCGACAATGGCAAGCAGGTAGACAACTTCCCAACCTTCATTCCCACTCATGGCATCGTTGTTGTGAAGGCAGAAATGCGTTGCGATGGTACATACGACTCGGATAATGCAGAATACTCTAACAATGGCGATGTGGTTATTCCACCTCATACTTTTGTGGACGGTTTCTGTCAGGTATGTGGAAAAGAAGACGAGGATTATCCTTTTATCCGTATCTTTGCCAATGCCGACCACGACAATGCACAGGGTTATATCAATTCAGGTAGCAACGACGGTTCGGGTCTTGCCATTAACAATAGCGTGGCCGAGCACTGGAACCAGAAGTGGTTCGAATCCTATCAGGAACTGAAAGGCCTGGAGCCCGGACTCTACAAATTGCGCGTTCAGGGTCTCTCACGTGTGAAGGCATGGACCGACACTGACTGCGAGGCATATGAGGAGGCTGAACTGAATCCTGATTACGTACAGCTTTACCATAATAGCCAGTACTATGTTGAGACAGGCGGTCGTCGTATCAGTAATCTGTTCATGGATATCGCCAAAGGCATACAAGAGAAGAAGATCGGTACAGGAACCCAGACTTACCACGAAGCAACAGGTCTATATGTCCCCAACTCACTGACGGCTTGTAACGCCTACTTCTCAAAAGGTCTGTATTGGAACGAGCCTATTTACTTTGTTGTTGAAAACATTGAAGATACTGTACGCGTAGGCGTTGAAAACCAGATGTATCTCTATGGTAACTGGACAGTATGGGATACCTGGCGACTAGAACGCGTAGAGAATGCCGATGAGGCTACTGCCATTGCACTTATCCTTGCCCAGCAGGAGAAGAACCTGCAGGAATTGGATGAACTGAAGGGACAGGCACAGTTGACAGAGGGATACGAGGAGGCCCGTGAAGCACTCAGCCGGGTCAGCACGTTGGAAGAGATGCTGAATCTTGCCGACCGACTGTCACGTTTACCAGAGCAAATTCGCACAAGCCATGTTGCATATACCGACTATTCAGCAGCTATCGATGCCATAATGCAGGATGTTGAGTCACGTGAACACCTCAACGGCCACTATGCAGAATTGCTCAACACATACCTGTATGAAAATGAAGACGAGGTAGAAGGCTTACCCAACGGCACCTATCAGTATATCGCAGAAAACAGAATGCTGACTGCCGGGGAATTAGCCGAAGAGCAGGCCTTTGCCCAGGAATTACTCAATCTGGCTGTCAAGAACAGCATCTCAGAGGGCACCGACCTTAGCAACTTCATCTACAATGCCGATTTTGCTGAGGACGGCAACTTCAAGGGATGGGTTGCAGCAACAACCCGCACCGGCACTGATAACAATTTCAGCAGCCGTACCGGTTTCCTTGACATCTATCCCGTAAGTGCCAGCAAGAGCACGGCATTCTATGTATATCAGGATTTGGAGGAAGGACTCCCCGATGGTATCTACGAACTGATTGTTCCTGCATACCAGCGTACCGGCAACATCGGACTGGGAGACACATCCGGTGATGAGATTGTGGCATCAGACATCTTCATCAATGATTTCCACACACCCGTATGGAACCTCTACAAGTGCATTCTCCCCTATGATAAGGCTATCAATGGCGTGAACTGTCGTATTGATCCGTCCGGTGACCCGTCAGCTCCTCACAATGGAGAAGAGACACACTCCTATGATATTGACATGGGAACAGGATGGGTTCCAGAAGGCAGATATGCAATGAGCTTTGCCTTCTCTGCAGGTCGATTCGTAAACCATGCATATGCCATCGTAGAAGGCGGCAAGCTGCGTGTCGGCATTCAGAGTACCGGAACACCATGGTACGACGGAGGTGTAACGGCATGGGGTAAATTCCAGCTTATCTACCGCGGTCAGAGCGAAGAAGCTTTCCAAAGTATGATGGAAAACTATGAGAACCGACTTGAAAATATTCGTACATCACAAGAACTATATGAGTTCTATATCAGTGTAGAGCACCTGAATAACCTCTCATCCCTTATCAATCAGGCTAAAAACGCCGGTGATTTTGAAAAGAAGATGGAACTGGCACGTCAGATCAACGCTGAGTTCAATACCATCAACGAAAGCTATGCCACCTATCAGGAAATGAACAAGATGATGGCATACTTGTATGAAAAGGGAGATGCTGTGGTAGGAGAAGATCCTGAATTAAGCGATGCCTGCTATGCATGGATAGATAAATTACAAGAACATCTGATGTATGGCGACCTCACTGAAGAAGAAGCAAAACAGTATATAACGGATATCAGGGATGATGCTACCATAGGAGGCGGATTCTATGTACAAGGCGATCTGGCAGATGCAGAAGGCAATGCAATAGCATATGACAGTATAAGCAAGATTTATCCGCTCCAACGTCAGGAAGATGGCACTTACACAGGTATCTTTACTACTCAGAACCGTGCCAATCTGGTTCATGCCGATGCCAGAGTAGGTATTTACTTCACCAGACTGGATCAGACTTTCAAGTCCAATCAACCCTATCGTCGCTTTGTGACCCCCGAGCAGAACATTCATCCGCTCATAGCCGGAGCAGGACAAGACTATCAGATGATTGGTGCAAAGATGAAGGTAACGCTTAATCCCAAAGACAGCACCGTTGTATTCGAGCCCATTGAATATGCATGGCACGACCGTGTCTTTGTATGCGGTTCTATCATAGACAAGAATGGTGCAGAGCACCGTTGGAAGAACGACGAAGCCGCTCCATTGGAACATAAGGGCGATGGTATATACTCAGGAACTGTACGCTTCTTTGAGGATTATGTATATCCCGGATACGCCACATTCATAATCATGGCCAGTCGCTCTACACTTGAGGATGAAGAGTACAGCACTGTTACTCGTTCAGGATGGCTTGAAGCAAGTTATACAGCAACATATAATGATTGTGATCTGACGCCAGGAGTATATGCCGAGGATTTGATTCGAGGCTATGGTAATAGTCGACGTTTCCGCATTGAATGGACTCCAGGCGATGGCCCCAAGGACTATTATGTTGTATTCAATATGAATGCACGTACACTGACCGTTGTTCCTGACAACGGTGACGCCGAGGATGCAATCAACAGACCCGCCCCATCCATCTCCCGTAATGGAGGGGAGATATACGACCTTGCCGGCCGGAAGGTGCAAGGAGCAAGGAGCAAGGGGCAAGAGGATTCTTCAATGTTCAATGGATTAAAGAAGGGAATTTACATTGTGAATGGAAAGAAGGTCGTTGTAGGAAAATAAAAGAATGATAGTTAATAAGTTAATATGGATTCCTAGTTTGGTCTGCTCCGCTGCATACGCGGGGCAGGCCAGGCAACGGCCAAACATATTGGTATTCATTGCAGACGATCTTGGTACTAACGAGATTGGGTGCTATGGAGGCGAGAACCTTCAGACCCCCAACATCGATCGTTTGGCACAGGAAGGCATACAGCTAACTAACAACTTCTGTTCTATGGCCGTGAGTGTACCCATACGTGCCTCACTTTATACCGGCCTCTACCCTCAGCACCACGGTTCCTTCCGTAATCATAAATCCGTGAATCGTGGTTTACGCAGTGTGGTGCACTACATGACAGACCTAGGCTATCGCGTGGGAAGAGCAGGAAAAGACCATCCTGTCAGACAGCCTAAAGTATTCCCCTTCGAGGTGATACCTGGCTTTGCCGTCAACTGTACGGCATCGCATCCACCTGTTTCCACTCCCGACGGTATCTGCGAGTTCATGAGCCGCGACAGCTCGCAGCCTTTCTGCCTCTTTGTCTGCAGCATTAACACCCATGCTCCTTGGGATTCAGGCGATGCCTCCGAGTTCAATCCCGACAGTGTGCATCTGCCGCCCAATTGTGTGGATAATGCCGTAACAAGACGGATGTTCTGCGACTATCTGGCGGAGATTCGTATGCTCGACAATGAGGTGGGGATGACGCTCCGGGTGCTCGAAGAGACGGGCCAGTTGGACAATACGCTTGTCATCTTCCTTGGCGAACAGGGTCCCAAGATGCCATACGGCAAATGGACGTGCTACCGCTACGGACAGCACAGCGCTTTCCTGGCTCGCTATCCACGAAAGATAAAGGCCGGCTCTGTCAGCGATGCTCTGGCTCAATACGAGGATGTGCTCCCCACGCTTATAGACTTTGCTGGAGGTGCGCCCATCGACACTCTGGACGGGCGCAGTCTCCTGCCCATCCTTTATGGCAAGAAGAAAGCTCAGGTCAGGGAGTGGGCTTACGGCATTCACAACAACCATCCGGAAGGTCCCGCATACCCCATCCGAAGCATTCAGGACAAGCGCTATCGCTTCATCATGAACCTGATGCACGAGAGGCCGTATAGCGAGAAGCACATGATGAAGGCCGAAAACACCAACGACATGTGGGGTTCGTGGCTCGTTACCGCTCAAACCGACGAACGTGCTTCGTGGCTCATAGACCGTTTCGTCCACCGGCCCGCTGAGGAACTCTACGACCACGAGACCGACCCGTGGGAACTCCATAACTTGGCCGGGCTGCCCGAGTACGCCATTCGTGTTGCTGAGATGAAGGAAGCCTTGCTTCAGTGGATGGAACGTATGGGTGATACCGGCATTGAAATGGATGTGATAGAATAGCCCCCTCTAACTCCCCCTGGGGGGCGAATTTAAAAGAAAAATGAATAGAGAAAAAATTGCTTCTACATCTGCTATGGCATTGTTTGTCACAGCAGCCGTCACAAACGCCCAAGATAAACAGCCCAATGTGATTATTATGTACATCGATGATATGGGTATTGGCGATGTCAGTTGTTTCGGTGGCTCCTATACGCCAACTCCCAATATTGATCGTTTGGCGCAACAGGGACTTTCCTTTACGCAGTATTATTCTGCTGCTCCGGTCAGCTCCCCGTCACGATGCGGCCTTATCACCGGCCAATACCCTCTGGAACATGGAATAAACACCTTCATGGATACCAGAGCAGCCAACAGAAGAGTTGAGCAGCTGGACTACCTGAATCCCTCAGCTCCCAGCATTGCCAGAGCTTTTCAGCAAGCAGGCTATGCTACGGCACACATCGGGAAATGGCATTTGGGCGGTGGCAGGGATGTGACAGACGCACCCGGATTTGAGAACTATGGCTACGATGAGCATGTCTCTACCTATGAGAGTCCTGATCCAGACCCTGTCATTACATCAAGGAATTGGATATGGGCTAACACGGACAGTATCAAGCGATGGAACAGAACCGCTTATTTTGTAGATAAGAGTCTCGAGTTCATCCGCCGGCAGAACGGTAAGCCTTTCTTCCTGAACCTATGGCCTGATGACATGCATACACCCTGGGTTCCTGAGGTATTTGCTGAAATACGCGAAAAATGGGAGAAAGAGGATGCCTTTGAACCTGTATTGAAGGAGATGGATGTACAATTGGGACGTTTCCTTTCAGAACTGGACAAAATGGGACTCTCAGAAAACACTATCGTAATCTTCACCAGCGACAACGGCCCTGCACCCAGTTTCATGCAACGTCGCACCCTGGGTATGCGCGGCGCCAAGAACAGTCTCTACGAAGGTGGTATCAATATGCCATTTATTATCCGCTGGCCCGCAAAGATTCAGCCTGGAGGACGTAATGATTCTTCGATTGTAAGTGCCATGGACCTCTATCCGTCGCTCTGCAAGATGGCTGGCATATCCGTCGAGAAGGGATACAAGAGTCGAGGTGAGGATATGTCGCGCCAACTCCTGGGAAACAACAAGAAGAGTCGTAAGACCGATCTGATGTGGGACTTTGGTCGGAACAAGAGTTTCAATTTCCCAGGAAAGAAGGAAAACAGAAGTCCGCATCTGGCCATTCGTAGCGGCAGATGGAAACTGCTCTGCAACGACAATTGTACAGACATGGAACTCTATGATCTCGAAACCGACCGAAACGAGACGATTAACTTAGCCGACCAGAATCCGCATCTTGCTCGCAAGTTAGCGGAAAAAGTATGTGCATGGTATCAGAAGAATAAACTAAAAGTGAAGAATGAAGAGTAAAAGTCCCCTCCGACTCCCCCGAGGAAGGAGAGAATGGTTTTATATTGGGCTTTATTATGAATTATGAATTAAAAGCAACTCTTCTGGCAGCGGTAACCGCCACAAATGCGTTTGGGGCAACAAACCCCAATGTGGTGATTATTGTGGCCGATGACTTGGGGTGGGGCGATGTGAGCTATCATGGTAGCATCATCCCTACGCCTAACATCGACCGACTGATTGGCGAAGGCATAGAGCTTGACCGTTTTTACACGGCTCCTGTCAGTTCACCTACTCGATGCGGACTGATGACGGGCCGTTATCCCAGTCGTTTTGGCATTCGCGAAACGGTTATTCCGCCTTGGCGTGACTACGGGCTACCCGTCGAAGAAGAGACGATGGCAGATGTCTTTGGACGCAATGGATACCCCAACCGTGCTGCCATTGGCAAATGGCACATGGGACACAGCCGCCTACGCTACTACCCGCTAAATCGGGGCTTTACACATTTTCACGGTGCACTGAATGGAGCCTTTGACTATTTCGACCATACCCGTGAGAAAGAACTCGATTGGCATGAGGATTGGGAATCGTGCCACGAGGAAGGCTACTCCACCGACCTTATTGCAGCAGAGGCGGCCCGTTGCATCAAGGAATACGCTAAGGGTGAACCCTATTTCATCTATGCCTGCTTCAATGCACCACATTCACCCTATCAGGCTCCAGAGGATGAGCTGCGCCGTTTTATTCCCAAAGAGGAGTTCGATGCACTTCCTCCGAAGGATCAGAAGGGATGGACTTATCGGGCAATGGTTTCGCGTATGGATACAGGCGTGGGAACCATCCTTGAAGCAATTCGTGAGTCTGGAGAGTGGGACAATACCATCATCCTCTTTATGAGCGACAATGGCGGTGTACCCAACATGGAACCCTATTGTGTGAACCGTCCCTTGCGAGGCAACAAGTTCGATGAATGGGAAGGTGGTGTCCGTACTGTAGCTGGCATCTACTGGAATAAGGGCTTCAAGCAGGGTGGCCGGAAGCTGGAGCAGGTAACGGGATTCGTCGATGTACTTCCAACTCTTATTGATATCATTGGGGCGAAGGGAAAGCCCAAGAATCCCTACGACGGCATTAGCATCTATAGTGTGCTCCGAGGTAAGGTGAAACAGATAGACCGCGACATGTATCTGGGTTGCGGTGCAGGTGTCTGCCAACAGTACAAGCTTATTCTAGCCGGGCAGCACTTAGGACTGAAGAAGGACTTCATCACAGACATTCTGCAGAACCCATTTGAGACACGTGAAGGTCGTATTTATGAAGATCCCGAACGGGTCGTCCGCTTGCGTCAAACCGTATTGGAGGGCGACGCCATCGTACCCAGTCAGGAAGAAATTCCATACGGGAAGGGTCAGAAGGGATTTGTTGCTCCCAGGGAGTGGAAGATTACGGAATATTAGAACAGTATACAAATGAAGATTACATTCACAAAAGGTAGCCTCTCTGCTATGGCACTATTGACGTCACTCTCCTGCTGGTCAGAGAATACAGGCAAGCGTCCGAATATCGTCCTCATTATGGCCGACGATATGGGTTATTCTGACATCGGTTGCTACGGAGGCGAGATTCCCACACCCAACATCGATGCGCTGGCTGCCCAGGGGCTTCGCTTTACGCAGTTCTACAATTGTGGTCGCTCTTGCCCGACTCGTGCCAGTTTGCTTACAGGGCTGTATTCACATCAGGCAGGCATAGGTGCCATGTCTGAAGACCCCGAGTTGAAAGAGGGCGAAGACCCAGAACATCAAGGCGAGCATGGCTACATGGGATTTCTGAACCGCAATTGTGTGACGATGGCCGAAGTGCTCCGCGATGCAGGATACCATACCTATATGACCGGGAAATGGCATGTGGGTCTGCACGGGAAGGAGAAATGGCCCCTCCAGCGAGGCTTCGAGCATTTCTACGGCATCCTGGCCGGTGCCACCAGCTATCTGCAACCGAAGGGCGGACGGGGACTGACACTCGACAACACCAAGCTTCCTCCACCAAGACTCCCATATTATACGACTGATGCCTTTACCGAACATGCCATCAGTTTCCTGGAACAGCAAACTGACGACAAGCCTTTCTTCCTCTATCTTTCCTACAACGCTCCTCACTGGCCCCTGCAGGCCAAGGATGCCGATATCGAGAAGATGACTGGCCGTTACGTCCAAGGCTGGCAGGAGACCC
>Ga0265298_10001038_pt1 | contig 41077 bp, 26 predicted proteins | sample AusTroGonzalo_MG_3_FD_193486 | JGI IMG/M metagenome (GOLD analysis project Ga0265298, IMG submission 193486) | Bovine rumen microbial communities from tropical cattle in Woodstock, Queensland, Australia - Gonzalo_01 | ecosystem: Host-associated > Mammals > Digestive system > Stomach > Rumen ... | reverse complement strand
GCGAAAGCCATGATGGAAGCCGGCTTGTTTGGAGAACATAGGGTAGGTGAATTCGACCCGGCTGGATTGGCCAGAATCATTCCAGCCCAATCCACATACTGTCCGGTAGGGAGCCTCTTCATTGAAAACACCGATAGGATCTATCGCATTTTCATTGCTCTGGGTCCAGGGGTCGTAACACCATTCGCCCACATTGCCCTGCATATCATAAATGCCCCAGGCATTGGGTTTTTTCTGGCCGACCGGATGTGTTGAACAGCCGCTGTTCAGTTCATACCAGGCGATCTCTTCCAAAGAGATAACAGGTTCAGAAATATTCTTCTTGTTTCCGATAAAAGCTGTGGATCCGGCATAGAGAGCATATCGCCACTGTGCTTTTGTTGGCAGTATAAAACGATATCCCGCAGGAAGATGTCCCGCTTTTTGTTCCGATAGTGTCAGTTTGCGGCAGAACTCCATGGCATCTTCCCAGTTTACATAGTAAACCGGATAATCCGGTCCGACCCCAAAGAAAGTGCCTTCTGCCGGATTCTCGCCCATAACGGCCTCATATTGGGCTTGAGTGACTTCATATTTGCCGATCCAGAAGCCTCGTGTCAGAGTCACACGATGAGGTGTTTCTTCATACTGAGATCTGCCTGGTTCTTCTTCGCTCGTTCCCATTGTACAGGTACCCGGCTCGATATAAACCATTTCCAGGGATGTCTCTTCGGAGAGAGAAACTGTGCGGTTTTTGGCATCTTTGGGATTTATTGCCGGATCCTGAGCGGGCGAGGTAATAGATGAAGAAAACAGCATTAGCAGTGCTGTCGTTAAGAGTAGAAATACTTTTCTCTTATGAGAGGGCGGCATCGATTACACAGTTATCGCAAACAACGAGGAAATATTAGCAATTCATAGTGTAAAATACAATAACTTTTACAAAGGAAATTGTCTGGTCAGTTTTTTGTGTCAAATAAAAACTGGATCCATAATATTCTTGGATCCAGCTGCTAATAAAAAATTACTCGAATTATTGACCGCTAAGGATCATTTCTGATCGTAGGGGTCTTTGCCTGTCCAGCAGTGGGTGCAGATATTCTCTGCAGGCAAGTCGATCGCTTTCAGCAAACCTTCCAGAGTCTGAAATTCCAAAGTTGTGGCTCCGATAATTTGACGGATGGCTTCCACCATCTTCTGATATTTCTCTCCATTAGGATCTTGATAGCTTTCGATATCAGGATTCAAATTGTCCGGTTCCAGCTCACGGATGACGCGGCGGGTGATGAGGTCGAAATCTGACTTGGCACGGCTGAAGTTCAGATATGGACAGCCGTAGAGCAGAGGAGGACAAGCAACACGCATGTGGACTTCCTTGGCACCGATGCTCATCAGGCGATAGATAATATCGCGCAGCTGTGTACCGCGGACGATGGAATCGTCACAGAAAAGGAGTTTATGACTTTTGATAAGTTCTTCCACTGGTATTAGTTTCATCTTTGCAACCAGATCACGGAGAAACTGTTCCGGCGGCATAAAACTGCGGGACCATGTGGGCGTGTATTTGACCAATGCCCGGCCGTAAGGTTCTTTGGACGCGTTGGAATAGCCGATCGCATGACCTACACCAGAATCGGGAACACCGCAGACATAGTCCACCGGTGTTTTTTGACCTTGTTCATACATGATCTCACCGTTCTTGCAGCGAACGACTTCTGTATTGCGCCCTTCGTAAGTGGAAGAGGGATAGCCGTAATAGACCCAGAAGAAAGCGCATATCTGCATTTCCTTATGAGCAGGAGATACTTCCATGATACTGTTCGGTGTCAGCTTGACGATTTGCCCCGGTCCCAGCTCCATGCCCATTTTCAGTCCCAGATTGAGGAAAGCCGCGTCCTCCATGGTGACAGCGGTGCAGCCTTCTCCCTGACCGACAAAGACAGGTGTCCGGCCATAGCGGTCGCGCGCGGCATAGAGGGTACCGTTGCACATAATAAGCAGGGAGCAGGAGCCTTTGATTTTGGAAAGCGCGTATTGGATACCTTCTTTGAAAGAGGGTTTTTGATTAATGAGGGTGCCGATCACTTCGGTGGGATTGATAATGCCGCCGCTCATTTCCAGAAAATGACCGGAATGATGGTTGTTAAAAGCGTTTTCGACCAGTTCATCCAGGTTGTTGATCTTTCCGACTGTGACGATGGAATAAGTCCCATGACGGGAATGGATTGTCAGGGGTTGATCATCATAGTCACTGATGATGCCGATGCCGCAGTTGCCTTTCAGTTTGGGTAAATCGTTTTCAAACTTAGCGCGAAACTGAGTTGTCGTGATGTCGTGGATCGTAGTGTTGATCCGGCCGTTCTCATTTGTAACGGCTAAACCGCCGCGTTTTGATCCCAAATGAGAATGATAATCTGTGCCATAATAAAGGATCCTGCTGGATTCTCTATTGGAAACTATACCAAAGAAACCACCCATAATTCTTTATATAATTCTTGTTTTAAGTAGTTAGACTATTCATCTGTTGAGAAATATATCTAATGAGACGATTCAGGCAAAGCCGGGACTCCGTGCGTGACAGACCGGCCGCGGCTCGTGAAGCATCACTTAGAAGTTTTTCCGCAACAGATATACAACTACTTAAAATGGAATACCTTTTTAGGAAAGGTAGAAGCTCGGAAGTGCGTTCGGGTGTCCATTCTTCCAGAATGGAGAGGACTTGTTTTTTGTCCGAAGTGTCCGCTTTTTCTAAAAGAAGCAAAACAGGAAGTGTTTGCTTGCCGATAGAGAGGTCGATTCCCTGAGATTTGCCGGAATCCTTTTCCGTGGAGAAGATATCTACACAGTCGTCATAGAGCTGGTAGGCTGTTCCCAGGGACATTCCGTATTGACGCATTTGACTGCAGACATCGGGAGAAGCACCAGCCATCAGAGCTCCCAGTTCGGAAGCTAAAGCAAAGAGTTCTCCGGTCTTGAGACTGATAACTTTGAAATACTGCTCGTGGGTGCAGATATCCACAGTGTGCAGAGATTGCAGTGTTTCACCAATGCAAATACTTCGAGCGCTGGATAATATCTTTTGAGTGACCTGTTCGTTGCCGAGACCACTGGCCAGGTATGCTGCCTGAGAGAGGATGCAGTCGCCTAGCAGTATAGCGGTCCTGTTGCCGCAGAGATGTGCGAATGTGGGTTGTTTGCGGCGGATATCCGCACCGTCAATGACATCATCATGGATCAGACTGGCTAAATGGATCATTTCAAGTACGGTAGCCACAGTAACGCACTTTTTATCCAGTTTGCCAAGGGAGGAGACTGTCAAAGCAAAAACGGTGGGACGAAGGAGTTTACCTTTGCCGGACAGGGCTTGAGAGCAGATTTCGGTAAGTTCCGGGACGAAAGCCTTAGACTGGTGAATCAGTTCCGATTGAACAGATTCCAGGAAGGATTCGACACAAGCCGCAATGTCTTTCCATTGAATTGCACCTTGTATCGTGTCAGAGAAAGGCCCGTCTTCGAGGTTTTGATATGTCACAGCCAATGACATCGCCGCAGAGTGTATCTCTGACGAAGGGCTCAAGTCAATCTGATTCCCCATTTATAAGGGGAATTTTGATTTTCTCACGGAAAAATCCTGCTTTTAATAGCCGAAGTATTTCTTAGCGAATTCTATTGCCGCGTGGTTAAATTCGTCGCGGCACGCTGGGTCTTCGTAAAGGCCGTGATTGGAATGAGGATATTCGATATACTGGTGAGGAACACCTGCTTTTTCCAGAGCTTCTTTTAATAGCTTGGCGTGAGCCGGTTTGACAAGGTCATCCTTGGCACCGTATGCGAAGAGAGTGGGGACTGATTTGGAAGTTACAAAGGCGACTGGGGAGACGGAGTTGATCACCTTTTCCACTTCATCACTTGCAGCCATTTCTTCTTTAAATTCTTTTCCAGCAAGGGCAAAAGCAAGTATCGGATCTTTCTTCGGATTATTGCTTCCCCATGTCTTGCCATGAAAATCAACAGGGCCGACTTTCTCGAAAACGAACGCGATAGGCAAGGGTGAACGATCAGCGCGGCTGTAAGCGTATAGCAGAGCCAGATGGCCGCCGGCAGAGTAGCCGCTCAAAGCGATCTTATCCACATCATAACCCAGTTCCGCTGTTTTCTTTTGTATAGCTTTTATACAGGCTTCGATCTCATCCAACATCATGAAAACGTTGACTTCAGGATGTTTCTTGCTGCCCAAAGAGTATTCAATAGTTGCGGTAATATAACCCGCTTTAGCATAGCGCTTACAGGCATAATCCATGTCAGAGCGTTTGCCGGAATTCCAGGAACCGCCGTGAATAAAAAGAATGACTCCTTGTTTGATCTGAGGATCTGCGGACGCAGGAATATAAAGGTCAAAAAGGTTATTCTGTTTATCACCATAAGAGATATCTTTATAAATCTTGCCGTTGGAGCTTTGCCATTCCTCAGAAAAGCCTCCGCCTTCAATAACTTTTCCGAAAAGAAGTGCGCAGCCAGTGCAGGAAGAGATGCCGATAATGACAGCAAACAGGGCAACTGTTCCAGAGAGGAACCAAAATACTTTCTTACAAGTTTTCATCTATTTCTTTATTTGTTCAGACAGCATACGCTGTCTTTTGCATATAAAGAACCGTTGAAAACCTATTTTGTGTATAATTTAATAACCGAAGTATTTTTTTGCGAATTCCAATACCGCCTGATGGTATGCCTGGCGACATTCGGGATCGTCTTGGAGAAGGTGGTCAGAATTTTTAAAATCAATGAATTGGCATGGAATCTTATTCTCTTCCAGCGCGGCAATCAAACGCTTGCGGTGGATCGGCTTGACCAGCCAGTCTTTACCGCCGTAGGAACACAGGACCGGAATGTTTTGAGAGTGGATATACGGAACTGGAGAAAGAGAACTGAGGGTTTTCTCTGCCTGTCCATTGGTGATTTGTTCAGCCGAGATTTCTGTTCCGCTCAGCGCGCTGGCCAGTTGCGCTACTTTTTTGGGGTCATTCTCGAAACTGCCCAGATGGAAGTCTATAGGCCCCACTTGTTCAAACACGAACCGGATGGGCAAGGGTGAGCTTTCATACCGGCTGAAGGCATAGAGCAGAGCCAGATGGCTGCCCGCGCTGTAGCCGGAAAGAGCCAGTTGATCTACCTTGTAGCCCATTTCCGCCGTGGTGGTTTTGATTTGTTTGATGCATGTTTCTATCTCATCCAGCATGGTGGTGACGTTGACTCCCGGTGTGGGACGGGTCAAGTGCTTCAGCAGGGTATAGGACATGGTGGCGGTGATATAGCCTTCTTTGGCGTAGCGCTTGCACACGTAATCCATATCTGTACGCTGACCGACGATCCAGGCTCCTCCGTGGATGAAAAGCATGACCGCGTGCGTTTTATTGGTGTCAAGAGTAGCGGGCAGGTACAGGTCGAAGCGTTCCTTCTTTTGAGAGCCGTAAGGAATCGATTTACAAATCGTCCCGTCCGTCTTTTCCCAGGCGGTGTAGCCGCTGCTCTGGATGCGGTTGCCGATATTGCATCCGCAAGTGAACAAGGCTGTTATAGAGAATACGATGAGAAGGACGACAGTGCTGGCGGCTCCTGTCAGTATTCTTCGGATAAGTTTTTTAAGACAAAGGAGGTGTAAAACGGATATAAAGGACACGAGGAGGAGAATGGAGCCTCCGGCGGTTCCCAGGAGTATTTTCTTGATCGGGTTCATAGGACAAAAGAAGCACAGAACAAATACAAAAAGTATCAGGAGCAGAAAGGCACTACCGCCGATCATCAGGAATTTTTTCTTAGCAGGGTTCATTATGCAGTATAAAAAAAGAAGGCAGGGCCGAAACCCTGCCTTTCTTCATAAGAACATTAGGCGTTCTTGATCCAATCACAATACGGAGCGCGTTGTTTGCGATCCAGAAGCTTGTTGGCTTCTTCGTTATTGGTGATGACTTCACGTTTGGGATCCCAGTGGATCTCTTTGTTAGTCCAGTAAGCGATATTGCACAGGTGGCAAACGGTCACGCTGCGGCAGCCGACTTCCACGTCGCAGATCGGACGGGTGTGGTTGCGAATGCCGTTGAACCAATCCTGATGATGGTCATTACTCTCGTACAGTTTGACATCGCTGTCTGTGAATTTAACGTCTTCCAGTTCTTCCGGAGCGAAACCGATCTTACCGCGATCCACATAGATGCGGCCCTCGGTGCCGATGAACTGGATGCCGAAGCCTTCTTTTTTGCCGTCGCGTTCCAGGGTGTTGTCACCGCCGTGCTGCACTTCGACTCCGTTGGCATAGTAGAACTTGATGCCGCTAGTGGCGTTTTCATTGCCGGGAGGAACGAATTTCACCGGACCGCTGTCATCCATGCCCAAAGCCCATTGGACGATGTCATAGTGGTGGCAGCCCCAGTCGGTGGTCATACCGCCGGAGTATTCACGATAATCACGCCACGGATAGAAATGATGCACTCCGCGAGGACTGAGCTTTTGATTGTAGGCACGATACGGTGCCGGGCCCAGCCACATATCCCAATGGAGACCTTCCGGAGCTTCTTCAGAGGGCAGATCGCACCAACGGGAAGGAGCGCCGATATTGACGATGATCTTCTTGATCTCACCGATCTTGCCGTTGCGGACCATGCGGGCGGCCTTGCGGAATTCCGCGCTGGAGCGCTGCTGGCTGCCTGTTTGGAAAATGACATCGTTTTTGCGGACGGCGTTGGCCATCGCGCGGGCCTGACGCACTGTCAAGCTCAGCGGTTTTTCGCAGTAAATGTGTTTGCCGGCATTGGCGGCCATGATGACAGGGATGCTGTGCCAATGGTCAGGAGTAGCGATAAAGACGGCATCCAGATCTTTGCGGGAGAGCATCTCGCGGAAATCATAGTAAGCGTCGCACTTCTGGGCATTCTCGCCGAATCTTTCTTTATAGCGATTGTCCACTACGCCTTTGGCATAGTTCAGACGATCTGTATCCACATCACAAACGGCGATCACGCGAGCGTCATCGCGATTGGCAACAGAACCCAGGTGGCCTCTGTTTTGCATACCGATACCGATAAAACCGATATTGAGGCGGTTATTGGGTTTTTCCTCTGCTTTGGCGTTCCAAATGCTGGAGGGGAGAATAAAGGGGACAGCAAAGGCCGTTGAAGCGGTCTTTAAGAAGCTGCGCCTTGAAATCAAGCACTTTTTCATACAGGGGGAATTTTGACAAATTTATTGAAAAGAGCAAGGGAAAAGGTATTTTTTACACAGAAAAACTCAATTTTTTATTGTCTGGAGGGTGCTTTCTGCGGATACTGAGTGCGGTGTAATTAGAGCGTTAAGCGATATGGAAAAGGTTCGGATCGGTATTGTGGGGCTTGGAAACATGGGACGTTTCCATGCTGATTATTTGTTAAAAGGAGAAGTTGCTCGCGCAGAATTGACAGCGGTGAGCGACGCATTTGAAAAAGGACTAGAACCTTATAAAGGCAAGGTGGCGACCTTCTTAAAATGTGAGGAGATGATCCGGTCAGGTAAAATTGACGCATTGATCATCGCTACTCCGCATTATTTCCACACGCTCCAGGGGATCGATGCTCTGGAGCAGGGACTGCATGTTCTGACAGAAAAGCCAATATCCGTTCACAAGGCTGATTGTGAAAGACTTATCGCGGCTCACAAGAAGCAGGGACAGGTCTTTGCCGCCATGTTCCAGCTGCGGACAGATCCTAAGTTTGAAAAGATCAAGAAATTGATTTCCACAGGTGAGCTGGGAGAGATTGTGCGAGTGAACTGGATCAACACAGACTGGTTCCGCACAGAGGCTTACTACGCCAGCGGCGGATGGCGTGCCACTTGGAAGGGGGAAGGAGGCGGAGTCCTGCTGAACCAGTGTCCGCATAATTTAGATTTGTTGCAGTGGTTCTGCGGAATGCCTTCCAAAGTCAGAGGTTTTTGTCAGATCGGCAAGTACCATGACATTGAGGTGGAGGATAATGTGACTGCTTATCTGGAGTATCCCAATGGCGCGACAGGGGTATTTGTGACCAGTACGGGAGAAGCTCCCGGAACGAATCGGCTGGAGATCGCCGGTACACGCGGACGACTGGTCTTTGAGAACGGCAAGATCACTTTCACTCGGAATGAGCAGGATATGAAGAAATTCTGTGAGGAATCCAAGATCGGTTTTGCCAAGCCGGAAGTTTGGGAGATTAATGTTCCGTATGAAAATACGGGTGCCCAGCATAAACGGATCACGCAGAACTTCGTGGATGCCATACTGGACGGCAAGCCTTTGATCGCTCCGGCCGAGGAGGGTATCCATTCCGTGGAGCTGGCGAACAGTATCCTTTACAGCTCGCTGACCAATCAGACCATCGAACTGCCGTTGGACAGTGCTGCGTATGAGGCAAAACTGAAAGATTTGATCGCCCATTCCACACATGTAAAGAAAGTGCGTGAAGTGGACAGTGGTGATTTTTCTAAGTCATTTTCAAAATAGGATTTACTTATGATTTTAATGGGTATTAGTGACGAGGCAGGCGCACTGATGGAGACACAGATCCGCGCGACTCGTGAATTGGGTTGGAATCACATTGAAGCCCGCGCGGTGGAAGTGCCGGGTTTCCCCAAGGGAAACATCCATGATATTCCCGAAGAAGCCTTTAAACAGGTCGAGAAACAAATCAAGGATTCCGGGGTGAATGTTTATTGCTTCGGCTCAACTATCGGCAATTGGGCTAAGAAGATCACTCAGCCGTTTGAACCGACACTGGAAGAGGTGAGCCGTGCCATTGATCGTATGACGCGACTGGGTACAAAGTACATCCGTGTGATGAGCTTTGCTATTGAACCAGGTAACGAGCAGTACGAAGAAGAACGGTTTCGCCGGATGCGCGAGATCACCCGGCGGTTCCTGGATGCTGGGATCACGCCTGTGCATGAGAACTGCATGAACTATGGCGGAATGAGTTATAAACACGCGCTGCGGCTGCTGGAGAATGTACCCGGCTTGAAATGGGTTTTTGATACGGGAAATCCGATCTTCAATAATGACCGCAGCAAGGAAGAGCCTTATCCCAAGCAGAATGCCTGGGCTTTCTACTGGCAGATGAAACCCTATATCGAGCATGTCCACATCAAAGACGCTTACTGGGATATTTTGAAGGGAGATGCTGTTTATACCTTCCCCGGTGAAGGAAAGGGGTATGTTAAAGAGATTTTATCCGATTTAAAATCAAACGGTTATAATAAAGGTATCAGCATCGAGCCTCATATAGCCGTAGTATTCCATGATGAGAACGTAAAGGCTTCCGAAGAAAAACAATATCGTTCTTATGTGGAGTACGGACAAAAACTGAATCAAATCATCAAAGAACTGAAATGATCATTAAATCTATAGCGTATCCGCGTGCCGGTCTGGTGGGCAATCCTTCCGACGGGTATCACGGGAAGACGATTTCCTTTTCGTTCAGCAACTATCAGGCTTGTGTCACACTTTACCAGACTCCGGAACTGGAGATCTTGCCGAACACACGCGATGAGTCGAAGTTTGACAGCATCAAGGATTTGGCAAATGATGTGCAGCTGAACGGCTACTATGGCGGCATCCGTCTGCTGAAAGCGACGATTAAGCGTTTTCATGATTACTGCATCATGAATCATATTGAGCTGGATGACCGCAATTTCACTTTGCGTTACAGTACGAACATTCCCAGCCGGGTAGGCATGGCTGGTTCCAGCGCGATCATCACCGCCTGTCTGAGGGCTCTGATGGCGTTTTACGGAACGATCATTCCTAAGCCGGTCCAGGCCAATCTGATCCTGTCAGTGGAGAATAAGGAGCTGGGGATCCCGGCAGGTCTCCAGGATCGTGTGGCTCAGGTCTATCAGGGGGTCGTCTATATGGATTTCGATAAAGAGTATATGGATGAGCATGGTTTTGGACGGTATGAATATCTGGCTCAAAATCAGTTGCCTCCCATCTACGTTGCGTATCGGGATGATATGAGCGAGGGAACAGAGGTCTTCCATAATGACATTCGCGGCCGTTTCAACCGGGGTGAACCGGAGGTCGTGGAGGCCATGCGCTACTGGGCGGATCTGACAGATCAGGTGCGGGATGCATTGATCAAACGTCAAGGACATGAAGTCATTGGGCCTCTGCTGGATGCTAATTTTAACAAGCGCAAGGAATTGTACCGTATCAGCAAAGGCAATCTGGAAATGGTGGCTGCCGCCCGTTCAGTGGGAGCCAGCGCAAAGTTCTGCGGTTCAGGCGGAGCGATCGTTGGCACGTATAAGGATGAAGCGATGTATGCCAAACTTGAAAAGACATTGACCGGATTAGGGATAAGTCTGATCAAACCGGTTTTTGTGCCGCCGTCGCTGGACGCGCCTTTATCACTTTAACGGCGAGTTCCTAACTAGGACTTGATATTTAGGCTTTTCTTGGCTAGGGTGGAAGAGCCTTCAGGTATGGAAAAAGGTCCGTCCTGATATATATAAAATGGGCATTTTAGATTTAACTCTCAGCGTGATTGCCGTTTTGCTATGGGCAAACTGGCAAATGGGATTGTCTGCCGATCAAAAGAAGCGGGTCACCGATTTGGGACACGTAGGGCGCACGATTTCCCATAAAGCGGAACCGGGTTTTTCTTGGAAAACGCTGCTGCCGCTGGTGGCCATTTTATTTCTGAGACCGTTTATTTATTGGCAGATAGGAATGGGGATAGAGTGGAACGCGATGTTGAAGTTTGGCGCGGTCTCCATACCGTTTCGTTCGGATAATCTTCTGCACATGATGGTGTTTTCACTGGCGGGATTTGCTCAGATCCTGTTGATTTTCTATTCCTGGATACTTTTCCTGGGATTAGTGAACTACGGAGACAATGTCAATGAGAATAATCTGCTGCACAAAGGGATCCACATTTTTACAAAGCCAGTCATCAAGTGGCCGGTGATATTCCGGATCCTCTTGCCGGGAATGATCACAGCACCCTTGTGGTTCCTTTTTTGTCTGATTCTGGAAAAGATCAATATCTTTCCGGTTCAGACTCTTAAATCTGTTTTTTGTGAAAGCCTGGTGATGGGGCTGTGTGCCTATCTGCCGTGGTGTCATCTGCTGGCGCTGCTGATTTTTATCTACTTCCTGAACAGCTATATTTATCTGGGCGGTTCACCCATCTGGAATTATCTGCACTTTTTCACTCGCAAGATATTGACACCGCTCTACTTCCTGCCATTGCAAATCAGCAAGATAGATTTCACTCCCGTGGCAGGGATGGCTATTGTCTTTTTGATTTATGAGAACGCCGTCAAGGGACTAAGTATTCTCTTCACTTATGCCTTGAGGTAGAGGCTGTTCGTCTTTAACGGAATCGACCGTTTCCCTCAATTTTGCCAGAAATTCAGAAATCCCATCGTCAAATGCTGCACTGAGACGTATGACCGGAGTCTTGCGGATGTGTCGCTTGAATTGTTTCAGAAGTTCTTCCGCACCGGGTTCATCCATCTTATTAGCAACGACCAGACGGGGACGCTCCAATAATCCTTTGTCGTAGTATTCCAGTTCCTGAAGCAGCTGACGATAGTCTTCCCAAGGCTTACGGCCTTCACTTCCGGCCATATCCAGCAGCAGAACAATGACTTTACAGCGGCGTATGTGACGCAGGAAAGCATGTCCCAGCCCCTTATTCTCATGAGCGCCTGGGATCAGTCCGGGAACGTCGCAGACGGTCATGCGGTGGTAATCCACGGGATCTTCCACGATGCCGATTTGGGGATGAAGCGTTGTGAAAGGATAAGGAGCGATCTTGGGACGTGCTCTGGAAATAGCTGTCAGCAAAGTGGATTTGCCGGCATTAGGAAATCCTACCAACGCGGCATCTGCCACAATGCGGAGTTCCAGAAGGTAGTATCCTTCATCACCTTCTTCACCCGGTTGGGCGAAGCGGGGTGTTTGTCGTGTCGGTGTGGCAAAATTCCGGTTGCCCAGTCCGCCGCGTCCGCCTTTGCACAGGACGAATTGCTGACCGTGTTCCAGAAGGTCGCACACGAATTCTTTTTCAGCTTCGTTGATATTGGTGCGGACGACTGGGACATTTTTGGAAAGGTCGAATTCCCAGGCGACTTCATTGCCGGTCTGGCGGAGAGTGGGTTTCAGTGCCGCGATCTCTTCTTCATTCATTTCCTGATCCGCGGGATCCAGCGGTGAGGGCAAACGCCAAACTAAAGTGCCGCAGGGGACTTTGACGATGATGTCTTTGCCGGCCAGTCCGTCCATGCCTTTACCCATACCGGCCTGACCGTTTTCTGCGATCAGCCTGGGGGTATAGTACTGGTTGACCAGGTTATTGATATCGTGGTCCGCTTCTAGGATAACACTGCCTCCGCGTCCGCCGTTGCCGCCGCTGGGGCCGCCTTTGGGACGATAGGCTTCACGCTGGAAGGCGACACATCCTTTGCCGCCGTGACCGGCACGCGCGTAAACTTTGACTTGATCAATAAACATCTGATGAAGAGTGTGTTAAAGTTGAAAAAACGGCGAGGCAGAAAAACCTCGCCGTATGCTTATGAAAACAAACAAATAATATATTAGGAAAAATCCTTACTTCGCGGCAGCAGCTTCTTCCAGAGGAAGAACGCTGACACGACGGTTGAGCTTGTCAAAGCTCACACGGCCTTCGGTGAGAGCGAAGAGCGTCCAGTCACGACCCAGGCCCACATTTTTGCCCGGATGGAATCTGGTACCGACCTGGCGCACGATGATGCTGCCGGCTTTGACTACTTCACCACCAAAACATTTGATACCGCGCATCTGCGGATTACTGTCACGACCGTTACGGCTACTACCTTGACCTTTTTTATGTGCCATGAGAAAATCTCCTTACGCTTTAATTTCTTTAATCTTGAGAACGGTCAGTTCTTGACGATGACCGATCGTTTTGTGGTGACCTTTGCGTTTCTTCATTTTGAAAGAAATAACCTTTTCACCACGAATGTGTTTCACCACATCAGCAACAACACTGGCATTGCTCACAGTGGGAGTGCCTACGGTCACTTGACCATCATTATTCACCAAAAGAACTTTATCCAGGGTAACGGATTTACCCTGTTCAGCGTCTAAACGCTCCACTTGCAAAGTGTCACCAGCAGTGACCTTGTATTGCTTCGCACCAGTTTCAACAACAGCGTACATATTCGTATAAATCAAAAAATGACCGATATTTAGAACCCTTCCAAACCGGTCTTGCGTCTTTACGGGATTATATGGGATTGTATAAGATTACGAACGAATCCCGCAGACAGCATCTCATGAGTGAGGCCGATTTGCAAGCTGAATTTTAGAAAATTTTGTTTTTCCGGGTCATGATCCAAATTAAAGAATTTATAATTTATCCGCAAATATTTGATGGACTTTATATTATAAATTCTCTGAACTTTACATCTTTTCTTCAGCTTTCTTGCGCTTTTTTTCTTCTTTTTCCAGACGACGCTTTTCGTCTTTGATCCGTTTCTGTTCTTCCTTATAGCGCTTCTTTTCTTCTTTGGTCATCGTTTTCAGATCGGGGACCGCATTGGTGATGGAGTCACCCGGTTTGGTGACGATGGAAGGCGGCTGAACAGGAGCCGGAGAAGGGGGATAATCCGCGCTGGTGCGGATGCGCACGCCGTTGCGCACGGATACGGAGCCGTCGGCGTGTTTATAGAGTACCGGTTTAGAGCCGATGTAATCGTAAAATTCGCGTTTCAGCATCACGCCGTCTGTATCCATCACAAAGTAGATGAATCTCTTGGCGTGGATCTGGTTCAGGATGTGCAGATTGCTCTTGGTGTCCACAATGGCCTTGGGATCGCTGAATGCCACAGTGCCACAGACCGGGATGACCTTGAAATAGGTTTGACCGCTCTGGTCGGTGATACGTGTGTACAGGCGCATCTTGTTCAGGTAGGCCACACGAATAATGGCATAGCGGCGGATCTCCGGCGTGAGGGTAGGCGGTTCATTCTCTTTGGGCGGCACTCCGACATCAAAGGACAGAACTTCCACGCCGTTAAAGACGTTGAACGAAACGACCGGGCTGGTAAAGTCGCTTTCCCATCCATCTATATGGATGGTGGCGTTGAGGTTGTAAAGTCCGGACTTCAGGATCTCAAAGTAGGGCAGGATATCGATGTCGCGCTTGGCGCTCATGGATGCTCCCAGAGTGAATTCGCCGCTCATATCTATATCACCCAACCGGTTGATGTAAGGTTTGACAGAGGATTTAGATTCGATATGGAATTCCAGCCAGTTGGGCTGTGTGCCCAGTTTCAGACTTTGGCCCGTGAGGTTTGTGACCTCAACGGTCGCGATGACGGATTCGCCGGAAAGATAAATATCCTGATCCAGTGTCACACTGACACTGACTTGTCCCATAACGGCTTGTGCCGCGCCCAGGAACAGCGTCAAAAGAAAAACTTTCAGTTTCATAGCATGAAACGATCCCGCCCTATTCTAGTCATTCAAAGTGGCGGATGACAAGACTTTTTCGACAGAAATATCAGACTGAAAATAGGTTTATAATGAGCTGATCAGACAGGATGGGGGAATGATCTGTCTCACATCCACAGCTTCCATACCGGCGGCGCGGATACCTTCCAGTCCCAGATCGGTATCCTCGTATCCCCGGCAGTGCCGCGGATCCACGCCCAGACGGCGGGCGGCTTCCAGGAAAATATCGGGAGCCGGTTTCTGGCGTGTTACATCCTGACTGGTCACGACGGCTTGGAACCAGTCCTGGATGCCCAGCTGGGGCAGGATGGTTTCCATGATGGAACGCCGTCCTCCGGTGGCGATAGCCATGGGGAGCTTGCCGCGGTTTTCACGGGCGATGGAGGCGATCGGCTCGATAAGACGCACTTTGCCCATCATCTTGACGTATTCCGCTTCTTTTTCTTTGGCAGCGGCTTCGATATCCAGATCCGGCAGCGATTGTTCCCGGCTCAGGATGATCAGGATGTCACGGGAAGGGATGCCGCCCATGGAATAAAGACGTTTCTGATCCAGTTTTATCCCGTGGCGCTGGGCGACGATCTCCCATGCCTTCCAATGGAAAAACATGGTGTCTGCCAGAGTGCCGTCAAAATCAAAAATGAGCGCGTCTATTCTCCTCGTGTCCATAAAATAAGAAGTGAGGATGATCCTCCTCACGGCGGAGCATTCTATGAGCAGACGGCTGCCCAGGCAATTCTATTTTTTTTGGGGGAATGTGTTTATTGGTGGTTTTGGGTTTATTTTTTTGCATATGTAGGACAAGAGTGGTATTATTTTGGTGGGAGCCCGTTTGGAGGGGTTAAAAAAATCTAGAAGCAGAGGTTTTAGATATGCATAAGAATGTCAAATCATTGCTTGGGATGCTGGGAGTGGTTACGGCCGCAGTGTTAGTTTACGCAGGGACTATTGATTTTAGTCCGCAGATCACGACTCAGCCAAAAAGTCAGTCCGTTACGGAGGGGGAAAGTGTGACTTTCTCTGTAACTGCCGAGAACACCAAGAATATCACGGTGCCGTTGTCCAGCAGTGTCAGTCTGGATATGAACTGGTGTCCCGCTGGCACTTTTAATATGGGCAGCCCGACGGGTGAGCTGGGCAAAGGCGCGGATGAGACCCAGCATCAGGTGACGTTGACAAGCGGCTTTTGGATAGGCAAGTATGAGGTGACACAGGCTCAGTATGAAGCCGTGATGGGAACGAATCCATCCAGCTACAAAGACGAACATAATCCCCTACCGGTGGATTCGGTCAGCTGGCGCGACGCGACCAATTTCTGCGCCCGGCTGACGGCCAATGAAAAATCGGCCGGCCGTCTGCCGAAGGGGTATGAATACACACTGCCCTCTGAGGCACAGTGGGAATATGCCTGCCGTGCCGGAACAACGACTGCCCTGAACAGCGGCAAGAATCTGACATCCACCAGTGAATGTTCCGAAATGGATGAAGTGGGCTGGTACAAGGCCAACGCCGGCAACAAGACTCATCCGGTGGGCCAGAAACTGCCGAACGCCTGGGGTCTGTATGACATGCACGGGAATGTATATGAATGGTGCTGGGACTGGTATAAAGCAGATTATCCAACTGACGCGGTCATTGATCCCGCAGGGCCGGGACTGCCGGTGGAGAGCAGCAAGTCCCGCGTTTATCGCGGAGGCTGCTGGAACAAGGACGCTCAAAACTGCCGCTCAGCGTCCCGGGGTCATGATGAACCCAGCCATGGAGGCCCGCAGTGCGGTTTCCGTGTGGTGCTGACCAAGAGCCGGAATATCACCATCCCGTTGACGGATCATGTGAATCTTGAGATGATCTGGATCAATCCGGATACGTTCACGATGGGAAGTCCGACGGGCGAGCTGGGCAGAAAGGATAATGAAACCCAGCATCAAGTGACCCTGACCCGGGAATACTGGGTGGGCAAGTACGAAGTGACCCAGGCGCAGTATGAAGCTGTGATGGGAAGCAAACCGGACGAATTCGATGGCAGTAAACATGGAACGGGAGATCGTTTCCCCATTTATTATGTGAGCCGGGATGAGGCGCTGGAGTTTTGCAAGCAGCTGACAGAACGTGAGAAGGCGGCAGGACGTTTGCCTGCGGGATACGAATATACCCTGCCGACCGAAGCACAATGGGAATACGCCTGCCGAGCCGGGACGACCAAAGCTCTGAACAACGACCATGATCTGACATCCACCACTTCTTGTACCAGCATGGATCAAGTGGGATGGTATAAGTATAATAGTGGAAATAATGTCCACCCCACGGACGGCGCGAAGGAGCCGAATGCCTGGGGGATCTATGACATGCACGGAAATGTGTGGGAATGGGTTTTGGACTGGTACGGGGACTATCCGACCGGCGCGGTGACTGATCCCACAGGAGCGGACACAGGTTCGGAAAACTCGGACCGCATCCTGCGCGGCGGCGCTATGAATCAGGACGCGGAAAACTGCCGTTCGGCAATGCGGTGTCAGCGCTCTTCCTCTGCCAGTGATGACAGTGGTTTCCGTGTGGCGCTAGTCCAGGTTTCGCCTGGAGCGAGTGTCGAGCTGGATACGGGATATCCGGATGTTAGTGACAAACTATATCCTACACCGGACAATCTGACCTATCAATGGTACAAAGACGGTGAAAAACCCACTCCCGTCGGGACGAATGCCTCCAGCTATACGATCAAGAGCGTGGAGGAGAGTGACGAGGGTTCCTATTATGTGGTTGTAGATAACGGATTGGGCAGCGCGATCAGCGACAAGGCGGTGCTGACTGTGATCGAGAAGAGTCTTGCATACAGCTATAACACGGAAACACATACTGCGACTGTTGTTGGTATCGGTGAGAAAGCCGGTACCACAGAGGTCGTTATACCCGAAACAGTAAAATATGAGGGAACGGTTTATACGGTAACAGGCATAGGAAACGGTGCGTTTATGGGTGATGAGGACCTCATTAATGCTACTATCCCCAATAGTGTGACTTCTATTGGATCGAATGCATTCAAGGAATGCAGCGGCCTAACCGGTATAATAATTCATGCCGGTGTAACTTCTATTGGTGACGGCGCATTTGAAACATGCAGCAGTTTGACTGCGGTTTATTTTGAAGGGAACGCGCCGAAAACAGGAGAAAATGTATTTACCGATACGCCAGCGGTGATTTATTACGAACCGGGGACAACGGGTTGGACCGATCCGTGGTGTGACAAACAGACGGTTATGATCGCGGATTCCCGACCGAAGATCCTTAAGCAGCCTGAGAGTCAGACGGTTGTCGAGGACGAGAGCGTGACTTTTTCCGTAACAGCTGAAAACAGTAATTATCTCATTGTGCCGCTGGGTTCCGGCGTGACCATGGAAATGGTTTGGGTAGATCCCGGCACTTTTAATATGGGCAGCCCGGAGGACGAGCTGGGCCGCTTCAAAGATGAAGCCCAGCATGAGGTCACTCTGACGCATGGCTTTTGGATAGGCCGGTATGAAGTCACGCAGGCTCAGTATGACGCTCAGATGGGCAGTAATCGTTCTAAGTTCAAAGGTGCTGATCTGCCGGTGGAGCATGTCAGCTGGTACGACGCTACGAATTTCTGCGCCCGTTTGACAGCCCACGAAAAGTCAGCCGGCCGTCTGCCGGAGGGCTATAGCTATACGCTTCCCACGGAGGCTCAGTGGGAATATGCCTGCCGGGCCGGGACGAAAACGGCATTGAACAGCGGGAAAGATCTGTCTAATGTGAACGAATGTTCTGAAATGGATGAAGTGGGGTGGTATCAATACAATAGCAATAACACGACTCATCAGGTGGGGCAGAAGCTGCCAAATGCCTGGGGCTTGTACGATATGCACGGGAATGTGAGGGAATGGTGCTGGGACTGGTATGAAAATGATTATCCTCTCACCGTTCCGGTGGATCCTGTGGGACCGGGTGTGGGGGAATACCGTGTCCTGCGTGGCGGCGACTGGGACAAGACAGCGCAAAACTGCCGATCCGCGTATCGCACTTACAGCAATCCCTCCGTTGAGGATTGGGACGATGTGGGCTTCCGCGTGGTGTTGAGTTATACTCCGAATATCACTGTCCCGCTGGCCGAAGGTGTGGATCTGGAGATGATCCGGATCGCTCACGGCAACTTTGAGATGGGCAGCCCCAGAGACGAGCTGGGCAGGCACGATAATGAAACCCAGCACAAAGTCACCCTGACGCGCGACTACTGGCTGGGTAAATTGGAAGTTACCCAGGCACAATATCAGGCCGTCATGGAAACGAACCCGTCCGAGTTCCCAGGTGCCAATCTGCCGGTGGAAACGGTCAGCTGGAATGACGCGATGGATTTTTGCGCCCAACTGACAGCCATCGAAAAGGCGGCGGGCCGTCTGCCGTCCGGGTATGAATATACTTTACCTACAGAAGCTCAATGGGAATATGCCTGCCGTGCCGAAACGAAGACAGCCCTGAACAGCGGCAAGAATCTGACAAGCAAGGACGAATGTCCCAACATGGGTGAAGTAGGCTGGTATGAATACAACAGCGGTAACACGACTCATCCGGGAGAACAACAGAAATCGAACAGATGGGGTCTGTATGACATGCACGGGAATGTGTTTGAATGGTGTCTGGACTGGTATGGAGATTATCCGTCTTCAGCGGTAGTCGATCCAACGGGACCGGACACAGGCACGTACCGCGTTATACGCGGCGGCAGCTGGAGCAATAACGCCGGGGACTGCCGTTCGGCATATCGGAGCTACAATGCCATTGGCAGTTGGAACAAAGGCGGCTTCCGCGTAGCACTCGTTTTAGTTTCGCCCAATGACATCGCACCGGTGCTGGAACCGGATACACCGTCGACTATAATGTCCCTGAATTATCAGTGGTACAAAGACGGTACACCCATCAGCGGCGAGACCGCTTCCAGTTATGCGATCGCAAGCGTCAAAGAAAGTGACGAGGGCAGCTATAAGGTGACCGTGAGCAACCCGTTTGGCAGCACCGAAAGCGACGAGGCGAAATTGACTGTGGAACCGAGTATCACCATCATCACTCAGCCAGCATCTCAGATCGTTACCTACGGAGACAAAACGGAAATGAAGGTGGAGGCCACAGCCGCAGGAACTATCACTTATCAATGGTATCAGAACGATACCGCGATCGGAGGCGCGAACGAGGCGGTCTATACACTGGACAAGACTCTGCTGACCGATGCTGGTGAATACTATGTGGTACTGACCAGCGGCAATACCGCTGTTCCCAGCGGCAAAGCGACCTTGACCGTGAACAAAGCACCTTTGACGGTAACAGCGCCGACTCTGACGGGTGTGGTGTACGGCAGTGCGAAACCGGAACTGACCGCCGAACTAGACGGAGTTGTGACCGGAGATACAGTAACGGCGACTGTGGATACCACTTATGCACAAGGTGCGGGAGTGGGGACTTATCCCACAACGATTGCGGAAATCACCGGTGCCGAAAATTATATCGTAACAGAAGTGTCAGGTTCATTGACTGTTGCCGCAAAACCGCTGACTGTGACGCTGGACAATGCAAGTGTGGTCTATGGTCAGAATGCTGTTTTGCCAGAGGCACAGATCACAGGATTGTATGGAACCGATACAGTCAGCTATGTGGTGACAACGGATTACGTAGTCGGAAAACCTGTGGGAGATTATACGATCAGAGCGACATTGGATGGAACCTATCCGAACTATGTTGCCAAGTCACCAGTGACCAGCACATTAACTGTGACCCCGGCAACCCTGACTGTGACGCTGGACAATGCAAGTGTGGTCTATGGTCAGGAAGCTGTTTTGCCGGAAGCGCAGATCACCGGACTGTATGGAACCGATACAGTCAACTATGTGGTGACAACGGATTACGTAGCCGGAAAACCTGTGGGAGATTACACGATCACAGCGACATTGGATGGAACCTATCCGAACTATGTTGCCAAGTCACCAGTAACCAGCACGCTGACTGTAACACCCGCGGCACTGACTGTGACAGCAAATGATGAAAAAGTGACTTATGGCGATCCGATTCCAAGTTATACGGTGAGCTATGAAGGATTCGTGAATGGAGAAGACGCGAGCAAATTGAGTGGGAAATTGACTTTTGCCTGTGCATACACGAGCACATCACCGGTAGAGACCTACACGATAACGCCGAGCGGATTGAGTTCGGATAACTATGCTATCATATACGAGGCAGGTACGTTGACAGTCAATGCCAAAGCCCTGACAGTGACAGCGGATGACGTGGAAGTGACTTATGGTGATCCGATACCGACCTATACAGTGAGTTATGAAGGATTTGTGAATAACGAAGACGAGAGCATCCTTGGCGGAACACTGGTCTTTGCTTGTAATTACGAAGCGGGATCAAAAGTAGACACATACACCATTACACCGAGTGGATTGAGCTCTGATAACTACGCTATCACATACGAGACAGGTACGTTGACAGTCAATGCCAAGACCCTGACAGTGATAGCGGATGATATGGAAGTGACCTACGGCGATCCGATTCCAAGTTATACAGTGACTTATGAAGGTTTCGTGAATGGAGAAGATGAAAGTGATCTCGATGGAACGCTTGACTTTGATTGCGAATACACGAGCACATCGCCGGTAGATACCTATACCATCACACCGAGTGGATTGAGTTCTGATAACTATGCTATCACATACGAGACAGGTACATTGACAGTCAATGCCAAGATCCTGACAGTGACAGCGGATGATGTGAAAGTGACTTATGGTGATCCGATACCGGCCTATACAGTGAGCTATGAAGGATTTGTGAATGGCGAAGACGAAAGTGATCTCGATGGAACGCTTGACTTTGATTGTGAATACACGAGCACATCGCCGGTAGATACCTATACCATCACACCGAGTGGATTGAGTTCTGATAATTATGAAATCTACTATGAAGACGGCATATTAACAGTTAATGCCAAAATGCTGACAGTGACAGCCGATAACAAGGAAGTGACCTATGGAGACGATGCTCCGAGATATACGGTGAGCTATGAAGGATTCGTGAATAATGAGGATGAGAAGGTTCTCAGTGGAACTTTGTCCTTTGATTGCGAATACAAGGTGGGTTCCAAAGCAGGCACATATACTATCACGCCGAAGGGACTGAGTTCTGGTAACTATGATATCTGCTATGAAGACGGTATATTGACCGTGACGAAAGCGGTACTGACAGTAACGCTGGCCAACGCAAGTGTAGTTTATGGTCAGACGGCTGAATTACCGAAGGTACAGATCAAAGGATTGTATGGAACCGATACAGTCAGTTATGTGGTGACAACGGATTACGAAGTTGGAAAACCTGTAGGTGATTACACGATTACAGCAGCACTGGACGGAGAATATCCAAATTATGACGCTCCACCGACAGTGACCAGCACATTGACCGTGACGAAAGCGGTACTGACAGTAACGTTGGCCAACGCAAGTGTAGTTTATGGTCAGGCGGCTGAATTGCCGAAGGTGCAGATCGAAGGATTGTATGGAGTCGATACAGTCAGCTATGTGGTGACAACGGATTACGAAGTTGGAAAACCTGTAGGTGATTACACGATTACAGCAGCACTGGACGGAGAATATCCAAATTATGACGCTCCACCGACAGCGACCAGCATATTGACTGTGACAGCGGCGAAGCTGACGGTGAAAGCTGATGACAAAACCGTGACTTACGGAAAGGCGGCTCCGGCCTATACGGTGACCTGCAGAGGGTTCGTTAATGGAGACAATGAGAGCTGTCTTGATGGAACACTGGCCTTTGACTGTGCTTATACGACGACTACGAAGGTGGGCACATACCCGATTACTCCGAAAGGATGGAGTTCGGCGAACTATGAGATCACATTTGTGAACGGTAAGCTGACCGTGACGAAAGCGGATCAGACGATCATCTTCCAGCCGGTGGGCAGTATCCTTACTGACCCGGTGCGGCTGGTTGCCACAGCGGACAGCGGATTGGAAGTGAAATTCATCAGCAGTGATCCCAAAGTGCTGACTATTGAAGGAAATATAGCGATACCGGCTGCTGACGGTGCTGTAACGATCACAGCGATCCAGGAAGGTAACGAGAATTACAATCCCGCCAAAGCTAAACAGGGAGTAACAGTGATATATAAGAAGGCTCCGACCATTATTTGGAGGCCAGCTCCGCTGGCTTATGGCACATTGCTGGGCGACGACCAGTTAAATGCCATTGCTATTGATGAAAATGGTGAAAAAGTGGAGGGCACGTTTGTTTATGATCCGGGTGCAGGAACGATCTTGGAAGTAGGCAGACAGACCTTGTTCGCAATCTTTACACCGGCTGATCAGGAACGGTACTCTCGCGTTTTCGTAAGCACTTCCCTTATCGTGAGCAAAGGAGATCAGACGGTCACGCTGACAGTGGATCCGACTGAGCTGTATGTGGGCGAAAGCACCAAGATCAATGCGGTATCTACCAGTGGATTGGAGGTAGTCATTATCATCAGCGATGAAAACATCCTGAGCAAGAGCGGTGAAGCCCTGGCAGAAGGTACCGTGACCATTACTGCTACACAGGATGGCAATGAGGACTACAACGCGGCAGAACCGGTGACCCGGACAGTGACTGTTACTCAGAAGGAAACAGTGACCGTCACCGTTCAGAATGAAACTATCACTTACGGCGATGAGGCTCCGAAGTATACCTATACGATGGAACCGAAAGTTGAAGGAGTAGAAGTTGACTTGGTCTGCACCTATCAGCCAGATGCCGAAGTTGGAACTTATCCGATTACGGCGACAGTGAAAGCGGATGAGAAATACACAGTCGAGATCAAGAACGGAATTCTGACGGTGGAACAGGCTGAGCCGGAGGTAACGATCGGTGAAGAATATCCTGAAGAGGAACTCCCGGTGGTAGGGATTACCTATGGTGATCTGCTGACAGATGAACTGGCTAATGCAGAAGCAAATGTGGAAGGCATCTTCACGTATGAAGTGATTCTGCTGGATGAAACGACCTATACCGAAGAGGTACTGGATATCGATCCGACCGAGGAACTGGTACCTGCGGGAGAATATCTGCTGAAGGCGACCTTCACTCCGACAGACAGTACCAACTACACGACGATGGTGACTTACGCGATATTTGGAGTGGAACCGGCCGTGCCGACGGTGATCGTGGAAGATGCCGGGTTCGAGTTTGGAACGGTGATCACGGATAACGACCTGAGTGCAGAGGTTCTGGGGCTTGATGGAGAATCGGTGGAAGGTAGCGTTGAGTTCTTTGTTGACGGGATCCCGCTGAACGAGCTGGCGCAGCCACTGGCGGTAAGAGCTTATCCGCTGACAGCGAAGTTCATCTCTGCTGACCCGAATTACACGGACGCAGAATCCGAAGAAAACGCGTGGCTGACCGTGACCCAGTCTGATATGGGTGTGGTGACATGGCAGCCGAAGACAAAGATCACCTATGGTGAGACGATCGCGCTGGATGCTGTGGCCACGGTAAATGATGTGGTGCTTGCTTCCGGTGATGAACTGAGCTACATGGTGAAGTACGAGGGCGAAGTCTATCCGCTGGAAGAAGGAGAGATCCTGAACACTGGCGTGTATGAAGTGATGGCCGAATATGTTGCCCCGTTAGGCGGAGGTTATGCCGATGCCCGAACGGAATGGATAGGTGTGACAGTGCTTCAGGCTGTTCCGATGCTGACATGGGCTCCGGCGGCGATGAACTATGGCGAAGCCCCGACATCGGCACAGATGAACGCGGAGGCCGATGTGGAAGGTACGTTTGAATATCCGGAAATGAGTGGCTTAGACGCTGGAGAATACAATATGACAGCGACCTTCATCCCGGAAGACAGCAACTATGCGGTCAGTACAGTCGAAGCGGTACTGGTGGTGAAACCCATTGCGCCGGTGATTACCTGGGCAGCGCCCGCGCCCATCACGGACGACACCGCCTTGAGCGATGCACAGCTGAACGCGACAGCAAATGTGGAAGGAATCTTCGAGTATGATCCTGCGGCGGGTACATACTTAGAAATTGGAATACACACATTGACTGTAGTCTTCACGCCTACGAGTAAGAACTACACGCAGGCTACAGCCAGTGTGGAACTGACAGTTGAACCTTCGATTGAAGTGGAATTGACCTGGGAGACTCCGGCTCCGATAGAATACGGCACACCTCTGAGCGATGCCCAGCTGAACGCGAAGGCGAACGTGGAAGGCGATTATTACTACAATCCGACGGCTGGTACAGTGCTGAGTGCTGGAATTCATAAGCTGACGGTCACCTTTATACCGGCCAATGAGAAATACAGGACACAGTATCAGGAGGTTATGTTGCTAGTCGAAGGCGATGAACCGTGGATCAGCTATGAAGTGGATTGGAAAGCCAGCACAATGACCTTGAGATTCAACTGCGATCTTTACGAAAGCGAAGACGGCAAGACCTGGACCCTGGTGGAAGGTGCTAGAGATACCTATACTGTGGACATCAAGCAAGGCAAGATGAAGTTCTATCATTGTGCTCAATAAGCTTAGCGGTGAGTTGAGATAAAAACAAAGATCCCCGATGGTCATTCCACCGGGGATTTTTTAGATTTTGAAAGACACTTGACTGTGTCTAAAATCCTTCGTATTCACCGATCAAGGTTCTTACGGACTGGAGGAAATCTTCGGGGGGTGGAGCTTGGATGTGCATACGCTCCTGAGTGACTGGATGGGTAAAGGCCATTTTCCAGGCGTGAAGCATTTGGCGTTTGGGAGCATAACGGGACTGTTCCCTGAGACGTGCGTTTTGGCGCTCTCCATAGGTGGCATCGCCCACCAGCGGATAGCCGATGTGGCGGAAGTGGATACGGATCTGATGGGTGCGGCCGGTGTGGATCTGAGCCTGGACCAGCGCGGCGCATTCTCCTCGCTTTAGTACCTGATAAGTGGTCAGCGCATAGCGGCCCTGGTTCGCGTTTTTGCAGGTGGTCATGCGTTTGCGGTCTTTGCTGTCACGTTCAATAGGAACTTCGATTTTGCCTTTTTCCGGGAGATCGTTTCTGCACACCAGAGCCAGATAAAATTTTTCAGTCGTCCTCTCATTGAACTGCTGGCTCAGGGACTGGTGTGCCTGGTCGCTTTTGGCCGCGATCAAAATGCCGGAGGTATCCATATCCAGACGGTGGACGATACCGGGGCGCGCGACACCTCCAATGCCGCTGAGCTGATCTTTGCAGTGGTAGAGCAGAGCATTGACGAGGGTGTGTTCCTCGTGGCCGACAGCGGGATGGACGCAAAGTCCTGCAGGTTTGTTGACGACGATCAGATGTTCATCTTCGTAGAGGATATCCAGTGGGATATCTTCGGGCAGGATCTGGAGTGGCTTGGGTTCAGGCCAGCGGATGGTAACGACATCTCCTTCATGCGGATGAACAGAGGGGAAGACTTTTTGTCCGTTGATCAGGATATACCCATGATGCATCAGACGCTGGAGAGCGGTGCGTGATAGGTCAGGATAGCGCGTTTTGAGAAAAGCATCCATCCGCTCCATGGGCAAAGAGGTCTCAATGGTAAAACTTTCCTCTTTGAGCAGTGCGTCTTCACTGTCCGGGGGGATGCCTTCCAAACAGATGTTATCTTCCGGAGATTCCAAATTTTCCATCATGCCTTTCTTTTTGTGTTATGACAAAGATAAACCAGCAGAGCGATCCCTGTCAGTTCGACCGCCAGGGCAATGAGCTGCGCCTGTGAGAAACAGAGAAAAACCTGGGGAACATCTCCGCGGAAAAGCTCCGCGATGAAACGCAGCACTCCGTAGCCGATGAAATAAAAAGCGGTGATCTGTCCCCGGAACTTCCTATGACGGAAGCAGTATTCCAGAACGGCGAAAAGTAAAAGATTGAGCCCCGCCTCGTAGAGCTGAACAGGATGGACAGCGATACCGTGAGTCTCATGGTATTCCGGATAATGCACTCCCAGAAATAAGGAAGTGGGACGGCCATAGCAGCAGCCGTTGATAAAACAGCCCACACGCCCCAAAGCGTGAGCCAGAGCCAGACTGGGAGCCGCGATGTCGAAGAAAGACCAAACCGGTATCTTGTTTTTGAGCAAATAGATTAATGTGCATCCAATGCCGCAGATCATGCCGCCAAAATAGATCAGCCCTCCGTTGCGATAATTGAAGATCTCGGTCCAGGGCTGATTGGCAAAGTAGTCATTCCAATAAGTGATCACAAAAAGAGCCCTGGCTCCCACCAGTGTTCCGATCAACACCCAGGGAATAGAGTTGAGAAACTGCTCTGAGCTTACATCGGAAGTCAGCTGGGCACGCCGTGATCCCGTCCAGAGACCGGCCAGTATCCCCAAAGCGAACATGATCCCGTACCAGTAAACGGGATGTCCGGCGATTTCAAAGGCGATTCGATAGCTCATATTTCGATTGTTTTAAGTTCAACTTTTCACGATTTTCCAGTTGGAGCGGATCTTTTCGATCATTTGCGCGGTTTGAAGTGTTTCCGCCAGAGTCATTTTAGGGGATTCTTTCAATCCGGAGCGGATACACTCGGATACATGCTCGATCTCAAACTCGAACCCGTTGCCGCTGTATGGTTTGCTGATCGTTTGCGTCTCCACGGGAGTATCGGGAGAAGAACCGATCCCGCCGCCATGAATAGTGCAGATTGCCACGGGTGGTTTCCAGAAAGGAGCGGGAATATGGATCGTTGCCCGTTCCATAAATAGGTAAGCCTCTTTCTGCGAAGCGGTATCGATCGAAGCGTGAAGGACAGAGAGTGCCCCGGAACGGTGCTGTGCCTGGATCATCACACGGGTATCCACACCGGTGCACGAAAGAGTGGCCATCGCCTGAAATTCAGTGATGTCTCCCAGAAAATGCTGAGCGGTTGTTAGCGGATAGATACCGACATCATACAACGCGCCGCCGCCTAACTCCGGATTCATCAAACGACCTTTAGGATCCAGATTGCCAATGAATCCGAAATCCATCTGAGCCAGAGTTACTTTTCCGTATTTTTGCGAAGAGACGATCTCTTTCACCCGGTCGATCACGGGGAAAGTGCGTGTCCAGAGACCTTCCATCAGGAAAAGATTTTTTTGACGGGCCAATTGGATCAGTTCCTGGGTTTGTTCGACATGAAGGGTGAACGGCTTTTCACAAAGAACAGGTTTGCCCGCGAGAAGCGCCTGACGTGTGACCGGGTAATGAGCGCTGTTGACAAGCCCAATATAGACAATGTCAATATCCTCTTGATTAAGAAGTTCTTCATAACTTCCATAAGCTTTGGGGATCTGATGAGCAGCTGCAAAAGACCGGGCTCGTTCCAGATCTCTGGAAGCAACAGCGGCAAGTTCCGCGGAAGCTGTGTGAGAAAATTCAGAGGCGAATTTGTTGGCGATCTTGCCTGTTCCCAGGATACCCCAGCGGATTTTCTTAAAGCCGCCGGACTGAGAAGATTGATCGTTATTATTGATAGGGTACTCCATAAGGCCGTCCACGCGGAAGAATTATCGCATAAAGCGCGTTCTTGAGGAAGACTAAAGAGAATTCTTGGATTTTTAAAAAAAAAGGAATAAAATCGGGAGTCTTTTGGTTCTGTCAAAAGGATAGTTCCAAACATAAATGCTATGAATTCTACTCATTCCGGTAGTTGGTGGAGATATCTGAAAGGATATCATTGGCTTGTTTTCATCCTGGCTGCTTGCGGCTGGATGTTCGACACGATGGATCAGCAGCTGTTTACGGCTTCCCGCGCGGATGCCATGAAGGAATTGCTGCCGACAGTTGGAGAAGCGGCCCGCTACAGTGCCGGCTCTTGGGTCACGACCATTTTCATTATCGGCTGGGCTATCGGCGGTTTGATCTTTGGTGTGCTGGGTGATCGCTGGGGACGCGCTAAGACTATGGCGGTAACGATCATCCTTTACGCGGCCTTTACAGGACTGTCCGGTTTGGCGACAAGTGAATTCAGCCTGGCATTGGGACGCTGTCTGGCAGATGTCGGGATCACATTTACCCCTTATCATTTCTTCGCGATAGGGCGATTCCTGACCGGCTTAGGCGTGGGCGGCGAGTTTGCCGTTGGCGCCGCGTTGGTTGCCGAAGTGATGCCGGAGAATGCCCGCGCGGGTGCTCTGGGTATGATGCAGGCGCTTTCCGCTGTGGGTAACTTATTTGGCGCATGGCTATTAGGTGTGATCGTCCCGATGTGGGGTTGGCAGGGTTTGTACTTTGTTGGGACTTTCCCGGCTCTCATTGGTGTCATGGTCATGTTCAAGATGCATGAACCGGAGAAATGGGTCAAAGCCCGTGCCGCCGCTCTGGCGAATCCGGGAGATAAAACCAAGCAGTTTGGCAGTGTCAAAGATCTTTTCGGTCATCCTATCTGGAGACGCAATGCACTGGTCGGCATTGCTTTGGCTGTGGCCGGCGTGCTGGGATTGTGGGGTGCCGGTTTCTGGAGTTCTGATCTGATCAAGTCCATTATTCCCACGATGACGCAGGAAGATAAGATTCGTTATGAACAACTGGTCTCCGCGTCACCTGAAGAGCAGATATCTCTGATTCAGAGAATGGATGAAGACAAACAAATGCAATTTAAGCATTTTCGTATCAATTTGGAAATCAAACCGCGCATCGAGGAAAGTAAAGCTCTGACCGAGCCGCTGATGGCATCTGAGGTAGAGATTATCAAACAATTGATCCCCAGAGGTATGGACGAAAGCAGCAAGACTCGGCTCCGCTCCAAGGCGCTGATGCTGCAGCAGACAGGCGCGTTTTTCGGTATGTACTTCTTTGTCATAGCCGCGAACCGTATTGGCCGCCGCGCGACTTTCCTGGGAGCGATGATCATGGGATGGATCGCGGTCGGTCTTGTGTTTTTGACTTTTAAAGAAGCCTACCAAATCTGGTATTTGTGGCCGTTCTTAGGATTCGCGACACAAGTGCCTTTTGGCGGTTATGCGGTTTACCTGCCGGAGTTGTTCCCGACACGGCTTCGCAGTACAGGTATCAGTTTTTGCTACAACGTAGGACGTTTCATTACAGCTGCCGGAGTGTTGATGCTGGGCAGTTTAGCTGTGGCTTTGGATGGAAAAACGGCCTTTGCCGGATTCCGTATTGCTGCGGTTTTGATTGCAAGTTCCTACATAATTGGTATTGTAGCCCTGATTTGGGCACCTGAAACGGTGAATAAACCGCTGCCCGAAGAAGACTAGACTCTCAGGCATACGATAATCCTGGATTCTGGTCATTACGCGTTTGTGCACAATAAATATATGAAAAATAATGTGTTTACGACCTTCAATTTTTTGAAAGGACGCAATGTTGTTCGTGCTTGTCTCGTTGCTTGCTTGTTATTCACATCTCTTCCTTCTACAGGAGTTTGTGATACAGCCGCAGAAACCGCACCATCTATTTCTTATCTTCTGAGCGCTCCCAGGAATACCGATGAGGTTTCGGGTCCGGTGACAGTGACTGTTCTTTTTATGAACAACGGCGCTTCCAAAGAGCGTTTTGAAATACCGGCAGAGATGACGGCTTATATTACTCAAAATGGCATTCAAAAAGAAGTGCTTATCAAGAGTGATTCCGGTAAGGAATGGATCGATATGGAGCCGGGTACTTTCAAATCCCGTCAGTACAAGGTGCCGGTCGAAAACACACAGGGTGATGTTCAGATCTCTCTGGACAATGCTTCGACTATATCCCTGCAGCTCAGCGGAAAAGCCCCTGAACTCAAAGCGGACGGCAAGGTCGATCCCACGAAGGGTTCTCCTTACATCACCGGAGAGATGGGAGAAGCTGATGCCAAGCTGGAAGGCAAGGGCGCGAAAGAACGGAACGCGATGGTGGATTATTTCAGCAAACACTTTGCCGGTTATGATCCGATCTATTTCCTGATCGGTGCCAATCCCAGCGGAACGGATGGACGATTGAGAGGAACTTTCCCTAATGCACGCTTCCAGGTCAGTTTGCGCTATAGGCTGTTCACCGAGGATTCTTACTTTGCGGAAAAATGGAACGGTTTTACCAATATTTTCATCACTTACACACAGAATACAGAATGGGATCTGGCCGGTGAATCCGCTCCGTTCCTAGATACGATGTTCAAACCGGAACTCCAATACCATTGGCGGGATATTTTCAAAGAGCCGAAGGGTATTTTAGAGAAGATGGATCTGATGACAGCGATCTCTCATGAATCCAATGGCCGCAACGGCGCGGGTTCCCGCAGCATCAATTATGTGATCGCGCGTCCAAAACTTTATTTTGGTGATCCGGAACGTCTGAACGGTTATTTGGCTCCCGGTTTCTGGTTCTATTTTGGTTCATTGTCCGACAATCCGAGCATTCGCCACTATCGCGGTCACGCGGATGTGAAAGCCGCTATCCAATGGGCTGACACTATCCAGCTGGCCAGCTGGTTCCGTATGGGTGACGAATTAGAAAAGGGAAGCATGCAGCTGGATCTGAGCTATCCTCTGGGACGGCTGACAGGTAACTGCCTGGATCTTTATTTGGATATCCAGTACTTCACCGGTTACGGTCAAACGCTTTTGAATTACGATCAGCGTGAACAGGCACTCCGAGCGGGTGTGATGTTTGTGCGCTAAAGAGGCTGCATAGCCTTACAAACGAGGCACTTTATGATGGATGATCTTCAAGATGATTTTCCGCGTAAAGTGCCTTGTGTTATGTGCGGAGCCTGCTGCCGCTGGGAAGGGGAAGTGAAGATATCGGAGGAAGAGATCACCCGGCTGGCAAAGTTCCTGAAAATCTCCGAGGAGGATTTCATTCAGTCTTACACCCAGTTGCGATATGACAGAAAAGGTTTGGGTGTCAAAATGTTAGAGGATGGAACCTGCATCTTCCTGGGTGAGCGTAATGTGTGCCGGGTGCATTCGGTAAAACCCTCTCAGTGCAAGGGTTATCCATTTCTGTGGAGAACGTGCGACTCAGCTCTTCATTGCCAGGCGGTTCGCATTCTGCTGGATCAGGGTGTTTTGAAGAGAGAATACCCGGCGGATTTTGAATACTGATTCTTTTTACCACCAGCCCTTTTTCTCATCCTCGCTGTCATTGGAGCGATAGGTCTGGATGAGAAGCTGACTGCGGGCGGCGGTCATTGCCATAATGAACTCATCATAGGACTGATAGCGTTCATTAGGATCTTTGGCCATGGCCCGGACGATCACCTGGCTGGTCATTTCTGTGATAGAGGGAATGATTTTATTGGGAGGAACCAGCGGGGATTCCACATGCGCTAAAACGACCTCTTCCACTGTAGGAGCATCAAATGGAACACGGCTTGTCAGGGCATGATAGAGTGTTCCGGCCAGAGAGTACATATCCGCCAGGAAATCTTCCCGTTCCCGGCGTATTTTTTCCGGCGCGATGTAATAAGGAGTGCCCCAGATAACGGATTCACCGACTTCGGTATCATCGCCCTGGATCGCCAGACCAAAGTCCACCAGTTTGGGTTCACCTTCGTTATTGAACAGGATATTGGCCGGTTTGACATCCCGATGCAGCAGACCGTGTTTATTGGCGCAGTCCAGAGCGGAGGCGATCTTGATGCCGATATCCAGAACATTTAGCTCCGGAACGAGTTGTCCGGATTCGATCCAAGAATCCAGACTGCCGTTGTTGGCCAGCTCCATGACCAGATAGCGGTTGCCTTCGCTTTCGTCAAAGCTGTAGATATGAATGATATTGCTGTGGTTGAGTCCTGCCGCGGCTTTTGCCTCGCGCAGGAAGGAGGTGATGGCTTCTTTATCATCAGCCAGCTCCGGTTTCATGAGTTTGACAGCGACTTCGCGTTCCAGCATGACATCAAAGGAACGGAAAACTGTCCCCATTCCGCCTTGTCCGATGATCTCTCTCAATTCAAACTGACGAAGCCTCATGGGAACCATGAAGTTATGACCGCATTTTGAACAAGGGTAGGTGCTTAGCGGCTGCAGATTATCCGGGATGAATACCCTGGAACCGCAGCTGGAGCAGGTAACCATTTTCAGAGAGACTTTTTCGTCATTATCACTCACAACTGTATTCTAGCAGATTTTATGCCAAAGACAAGAAGACAAACGGTCTATGTAAAAAAACGCCGGGTAAATCTGCATTTACCCGGCATTATGAAAAACTATTTATCTAACTTGTTCTCGTTATGCGGAGGCAGAATCTTTCGGTTCTTTGCTCTTGGCAATGACCTTGGCTTCCATTTCCTTCGGCATTTCCTCATAGTGACTGAACTCTTCCGTATGGATGCCGCGGCCGCCTGTTAAGGAGCGCAGCGCGGAAGCATAACGGTAAAGTTCCATCGCGGGAACCATGGCTTTGAGGACCTGGTTCGCACCTTCGGATTCCATACCCTGGATCTTGCCGCGGCGGCTGGAGAGGTCACCCATGACCGCGCCCATGCAGGCTTCCGGTGTGGTGATCGTCACTAAGTAAATAGGTTCAAGCAGACAAGGCTTGGCCGCCAGGAAGGATTCCTTGAAGGCTTCTTTGCCGGCGATCTGGAAGGCGATATCCTTGGAGTCCACCGGGTGCATCTTGCCATCGTAGAAGTCCACCTTGACGTCTTCGATACGGTAACCGGCCAGGATACCTTCACGGCAGGCGGTCTTGACACCTTTTTCCACAGAGGGCACGAAAGCACGGTCTACGTTCTGACCCACGAGGGATTGGATGAATTCGATGCCTTCACCACGCTGCTTGGGTTCGATGCGCATCCAGACTTCCGCGAACTGACCCGCGCCGCCGGATTGTTTCTTGTGGCGGTATTTGGCTTCACCTTTACCTTTAATGGTCTCACGGAAAGGAACTTTAGGCTCGATCAGGTTGAAGTCCACATGATAGCGCTGGCGGATCTTCTCGGAAACGACTTCCATGTGCAGATCTCCCTGGCAGGAGATCACAGTCTGATGGAGTTCCGCGTCCACAGTGTAGTGGAAGGAAGGATCTTCGGAGTGGATCTGAGCCAGACCGACGGCCATCTTTTCTTCCTCACCTTTGACCTTGAGGGAGAGTGCCGCGTGGATGTTCGGGCGAGGGAACTCGATCGGCGGCAGGATGATGGCTTTCTTAGCCGGAGAGAGTGTGTCACCGGTGTGAGTGGATTTCAACTTCACGACCGCGCCCACATCACCGCAGACCAGCTTGTTGACCGCGGTGCGGTTCTTGCCGTTGAGTGAGAATATCTGTGTGACACGTTCCGCGACATTGGATTGCGTATTGAGTAAATCGGAACCGGAAACAAGGTCACCGGAGAAAATACGAACCAAGAGCATATCACCCACATGGGATTCGCTTAAGGTCTTGAACACGAAGACGACCGGATCACCGGACTTGGGATCAACAACGACATCTTCACCATTGGGAGTCTTGCCGGTGATCGGAGCGCAATCCAGCGGACTGCAGCCGTACTTGGCGATGAAGTCCAGCATCGGCTGGATACCGACATTGCGTTCCGCGGAAACCGCGAAGAGAGGAACGATAGAGCGTTTGCACAGAGCCTTTTGGATATTGGCTTCCACTTCTTCGGGAGAGAGTGTTCCGTTTTCCAGGAATTTTTCGGTCAGTTCATCGCTGACTTCCGCGACATGTTCCAACAGAGCTTCATAATAACCTTGGGCACGGTCTTTCAATTCACCTTCGACCGGAGCTTTGGTGAACTTGCCGGAGCCGTCTTTTTGATAAGTCAGCACCTGCATGGAGAGAACGTCCACGATCTGGTTGAAATCGAGACCCGGGTTGACCGGGAAGGTCAGGGGAACGGGAGTGATGGAGAAGTTGGTGTTGACTTCTTCCAAACGTGTTTCAAAATCAGCATGTTCTCTGTCTAACGCATTGACTGCGAGCATGACCGGCTTGTTGGAGCTGACAGAGTGGTTCCAGACGGTATCGGTTCCGATCTGCACACCTGTTTCGGCATGAATAACGATCAGAGAAGAATCGCTTGCGCGGATGGCGCCCAGGGATTCACTAATGAAATCCAGATAACCCGGAGTGTCAATGAAGTTGAGTTTTTTCTCGTTCCAGTCGCAGCATAACAGGGATGTTTGAATAGATATCTTCCGTTTCTTTTCTTCATCCGTGAAGTCAGAGTAGGTGGTTCCGTTTTCAATGGAACCGAGGCGGTTAATGATCCCGCCGTTCATCAGAATTGCTTCACTTAACATTGTTTTTCCGGAAGACGCATGGCCCAAGATGGCAAAATTGCGAATCTCACCTGTTTGATATTCTTTCATAAACTGTTCTTATTCACACTCAAAAGTGTCGTTTTAATTATCTTTTGTTACGTTAACACGTGCAATAACGATGCAGGCTCTCTGCAGCGTTAAATAACTCTCTGTTTCACCTTTATAAAACAGAAAGGACTTAGCTTGAACCGAACCGCGTTTAGTATTCCTATAAAATTCAAGGTTATAACAGCCGGAGACCGACTCAAGATTCCTGGTGTTATCGTGCCTGTTTGGAGGCTCCAGGTCAAGGATATTCGCAGAATATTTCTTGGGCAGAGAAAGAAGCAAAATATGCTTTGTAATTCAAATATAATTATTAGATATTCAATGTGTTATATTGAATATCACAGGTTGTTTTTGAAGAGAAAATGAAGAAGAAAGAGATTTATTTTTATTTTATAACCTGTTGATAGGCTAAGGAATAAAATCAAACCTCTCAAAAAACAAAAATTTCTGTCAGCCGATGTTTGTCAGCGGGGCCGTTGAAGTCCCATTTTTTTTATTCGGGAAAGCAATGTGGTCGGTTTGATTCCCAGCAGAGCCGCGGCACCATCGGTCCCTTTGATTTTCCAATTCGCTTTTTGGAGGACTTTGAAAGTGTTTTCTTTCTGTCGTTGGTTCATTTCTTCTTCTGTCAGGTAGTCCGGTTCCTGGGTATCTGCGGAAGTATTGGTCGAGGGAAAATGGACAGCAATGCTTGCGGATTTTGTATCGATGGGGATATTGAAATGAAGATTCCCTCCGCGGGAGAGGATGACAGCACGCTCCACGACATTGCGCAATTCACGAATGTTGCCGGGCCAATCGTAATTTTGCAGTGTGGCCAGCGCGGAACGGGTCAGCTTGGGAGTGTTGCACCGCAGTTCCTTGACGGATAGATCGATGAAGTGCTTTACCAGCAGAGGGATATCATCCCTGCGTTCCCGCAGAGGCGCAACCTGGACGGGGAATACATTGATTCGGTAATAGAGGTCCTCACGGAATTGCTTGGCATCCACAGCTTTTTTCAGATCCCGGTTGGTAGCGGCGACAATGCGGACATTGGCTATACGTGTTTTGTCATCACCAACCCGCTCATAGCGTTTTTCCTGGAGAACGCGCAGGAGTTTCCCTTGCATTTCCAGAGGGATCTCACCGATTTCATCCAAAAAGAGCGTTCCGCCTTCCGCAGTCTCAAACCGGCCGGGACGATCCTTGACGGCTCCGGTAAAGGCCCCCTTGACATGACCAAAGAATTCCGATTCAAATAGTTCTTTGGGAATGGAAGCGCAGTTGACACGAACCATAGGACCGTTCTTGCGGTTGCTGCGTTCATGGATCTCATAAGCGACCAGTTCCTTTCCGGTGCCGGTTTCCCCCAGAATGAGAACGGATGCATCGGTGGGGGCAACCAGTTCGATCTGGCTGATGATCCTTTGGAGAGCGGCGCTTTGTCCCACAAGGTGACCGAATGCTTTGGTTTCTAAGACCAGTTCTTTTAAATATTCATTTTGAAGTTCCAGCTGTGCTTTCAGATGAAGGATCTCTTCAATAGCACGAGTGTTGACGATAGCGCCTCCTATGAAGTCCGCGAAGATACGGCCCCAAGGTTTGCCGGCTTCTTCCAGTTTATGGGTCGTAAATCCCAGAACTGCACCCAATACTTTGCCTCTGAATACAATAGGCGTTGAGGCCAATCCCATGACTTTTTTTTCTTTGATCCATTCAAATCCTTCGATGCATGAGGGGTGTTTTTTCCAGTCCGGAATGTAATTTTGCTGGCCGGATTGGGTGGATTCTCCTAAAAGTCCTACTCCCAGTGGAATACGGCTGTTAGGGTCATTGATCTGTTTGTCCCGGTTGGAAACATAAATGCTGGGACGTACTTTGCCAATGTGCAGATGGAGACATTGTGAATGATCAGAACAACGGTGTGAATAAGCGCACGCGGTACAGTTGTCGCCTTTTTCTAAAAGCCATATCTGAGCACAAACTATTTCATTGGTCCCATTTATAATAGCATCAATCAGTTTGTTCAACAGTGATTCCAATGAGCGTTCATGGGAAAGTTCCAGCAGCAGATTGATTGCCCGGTTGGAGTCGATATTATGTTTTGTTGTCCCGTTCATAACACAGGGAAAAGAGTAGGGAAAAGTACGAAAAAATCAACATTTAATGGTCTAAATTTTAAACGTTCAAATTTTCGACCTATTACTTAGAAATGTTGTCATAAGATTATATAATTGATTATAAAGTATTTATAAATATTTTTGATAATTTGGCACAGAAAATGCTTAGAAGGTTCGGCTGCGTTTCCCGCAGTATCATGAACTCGCGTTCAAATCAAAATGATCTATTGGAAGAGACGATGCTCACCATTGACGAAGCGAATGAAGTCAATTTTGGTGAGATGGTCTTGTCATCCCGTGTACCGGTGTGGGTCATTTTTGGAGCGCGATGGAGTACTCCCTGTCAGACTCTGATTTCTACGTTGTCTGAAGTCCAGACATTGCTGGGTGATCTGGCAAAGCTGGTCAAAGTAAACGCGGATGAGAGTATTGGGCTGGGGATTTGGTACTGTGTGGATAGTTTGCCGACACTCCTTTATTTTAAAAAAGGATTGGTTTGTGCCAGGATCGTAGGAATGTCTGATAAAAAGAATCTTCTCGCGAGAATGAGACGCATCATGGATGGAGAATTTGATGGAGAAGGAGCCTAATTCCGGCATTATAAATAAGATTTTACAGTATGATGAAAAATAAAATTCAAAAAGTTAGGGCAATAGGCGGCATTACGACCGCTTTGCTGTGCGCGCTGGCGTTGACGGCTTGCAAGAAAGAGCAACAGCAGCAGGCCGCACCGCCGCCTCCGGTTGTAACCACAGTCAGTATTCAAAAATCACCTGTGCTGCTTACCAGTGAATTACCGGGACGCACGGCGGCTTACCGCATTGCGGAGATCCGTCCACAAGTTAATGGTGTAATCCTCAAGCGGCTTTTTGAAGAAGGCAGTGATGTGAAAGCAGGGGATTCCCTTTATCAGATCGATCCCGCTCCATTCCAGGCGGCTTTGAACAATGCCAAAGCAGCGCTGACCCGCGCTGAGGCGAATCTGCCGGCTATACAGCTGCGCGTGGATCGTTATCAGAAGGCCTTGGAAAACAAGGCTGTCAGCCAGCAGGATTATGATGATGCGGCTTCTAAAATGAAACAGGCCGAGGCGGACATCCAGTACTATAAAGCAATGGTGGATACAGCGGAGATCAACATGAATTATGCCAAGGTGCTTTCTCCTCTGACAGGGCGCATTGGTACCTCTTCCGTGACGGATGGTGCGACGGTGACCGCTTATCAGCAGATACCGCTGGCCACAGTGCAGCAGCTGGATCCCATTTATGTGGATGTTCCTCAATCCACGACAGATCTGCTTGGACTGAAGAAACGGCTTCAAAACGGACAGTTGACTTATGACGGCGCGACAGTGACGGAAGTGGAGCTGATGCTGGATGATGATTCTACTTATTCTCACAAAGGAACATTGCAGTTCCGTGATGTGACGGTCGATCCTACGACTTCTACCATGACGCTCCGAATGGTGTTCCCGAATCCGGATGGAGAACTTCTGCCGGGTATGTATGTGAGAGCGATCGTGAAAGAAGGCATCAACAAGGAAGCTCTGATGCTGCCGCAGGAAACGGTAACAAGAGATCGTAAGGGGAATCCGTATGTGATGGTTTACAGAGACGGTAAGACTTATCGTCAGATGATTGAAGTGGATCGCGCTATCGGCAATATGTGGATGGTGAAATCCGGAATCACAGAGGAAGATCATATCGTGTTTGAAGGTCTCCAAAAGATTTCTCATGAAGGTGCAGCTTCTGAAGAGTACAAGGGTGTGTTCAGCAGAAATTCTGCCGGGACAGAAGAGGCCGCTCAATAAGTTTGTAACATCTAAAAAGGAATAGTATGTTATCAAAATTCTTTCTGGATCGTCCCGTGTTCGCATGGGTGATCGCCATCATATTGATGGTTTCGGGTGTGATGGCTATTTTTACTCTGCCCATTGCACAGTACCCTAATGTTGCTCCGCCGACGATCGCTATCTCCGCGAATTATACAGGCGGTTCCGCGGAAACAGTTGAAAACTCCGTGACACAGATCATCGAGCAGAAGATGATCGGCTTTGATAATCTGCTTTATCAAAGCGCGACCAGTGAATCTTCGGGCCGCGCGCGCCTGGAGCTGACTTTTGCTCCGGGTGTGGATCCGGATATGGCCTGGGCACAGGTGCAGAATAAGCTGCAGCTGGCTATGGCGGGCTTGCCGTCCGATGTTCAGAATAAAGGTGTGTCTGTGGTCAAGAGTACCCGCAGTTATCTGATGTTCGTGGGTATTACATCCAATGACGGCAGCATGAACGGTGAAGATCTGCGTGACTATGCCAAGTCCGTGCTGGAAAGTGTGCTGGCTCGTGTGGAAGGTGTCGGTGAAGTTGAGGTGTTCGGTGGTGAATACGCTATGCGTATCTGGATCGATACCGAGAAGCTGGTAGGATACGGTTTGACATTCAGCGATGTTGCTACGGCTTTGCGCAGCTATAACGTGGAAATTTCCGCCGGTCAGTTTGGTGACGGCCCGGCTCCTGAGGGACAACGCTTGAACGCGTCCATCATTGTGCAGAGCTTCCTCAAAACACCGGAAGAATTCGACGCGATTCCGATCCGCACGAATGATGACGGTTCTGTAGTCCGAGTCAGCGATATTGGTCATTCAGAGCTGGGTACGGATAATTACAATATTGATGTTCGTTACAACAATCAGTACCAGGCGGGCATCAGTATTCGTCTGGCTGCCGGAGCGAATGCTTTGACTACGGCGGATAATGTAAAGAAAAAGATGGAAGAGCTGAAGCCCTTCCTGCCTCCGGGAATGGATGTGATGTATCCTTATGACACGACTCCGTTTATTCGAGTCGCGATCAAAGAGGTCGTTCATACTCTGGTGGAAGCCATTATTTTGGTCTTTATCGTAATGTTCGTATTCCTGGGCAATTTCCGCTCCACGATCATTCCGACGATCGCTGTGCCGGTCGTTCTTTTGGGAACATTCGCGATTTTGATGATTTTTGGTTATTCCATTAACATGTTGACGATGTTCGCTATGGTGTTGGCCATCGGTCTGCTGGTGGACGATGCTATTGTCGTTGTAGAAAACGTGGAACGTATCATGGAGGAGGAAGGATGTTCTCCGCGCGAAGCTGCTTCCAAGTCTATGGATCAGATCACCAGTGCCTTGATCGGTATCGGTCTGGTGCTTTCTGCGGTGTTTGGTCCGATGGCGTTTTTCAGTGGTTCAACGGGTGTTATTTATCGGCAGTTCTCCGTTACGATCGTGTCTTCCATGCTGCTGTCTGTGGTGGTGGCTTTGGTGCTGACTCCTGTATTGTGCGCTACGATGTTGAAGCAAAAGCCGAAAGGATCAAGCGCCGCTGAATCCGGAATCAAGATATTACGTCCATTCTTCAGGATTTTTGAGAAATGTTTCAATTTCTGCCGTAACGGCTACGTGAGAATGTTGAAGCATTCTTTGAATCGCAAGGTCTTTTATTTCTTTGTTTATTCCATTATTTGTGTGGCATTTGTCTATGTTTTCAGGGGAATGCCCACTTCTTATCTGCCGGATGAAGATCAGGGTATGGTCATTATGATGATCAATACACCGCCGGGTTCGACGACTGAACAAACAAGAAAGGTCGTCACAGAAGTGGCAGATTACTTCCTTGAAAATGAGGCAGATTGTGTTGAATCAAGCATGACTGTGGTTGGTTTTGGTTTAGGTGGTGCAGGTCAGAATCAAGGCATCTCGTTTGTGAAGTTGAAAGACTGGAAAGAGCGAGTAGGTGCGGACAAGAAAGTACCGGCTATCACAAAACGTGTAATGGCTCGATTCTTTGGAAGCCGGGAGGCGAATATCTATGCTTTCTCGCCGCCGCCTATCATGGAATTAGGTCAGGCCAAAGGCTTTGACTTCCAGTTGATCGACTTGGGCGGTGTGGGCCATGAAGCCTTGACTGATGCCAGAAATCAGCTGATGGGAATGGTGATGGCGGATATCCAGTCGCCGAATCCGACATTGGCTATGGTGCGTCCGAACGGCATGGATGATGTTCCTCAATATCACCTGGATGTGGATTGGGGCAAGGCCGGCAGTCTGGGTATTCCCATCAATGAGATACACAATACGATCGCGACTGCGTTTGGTTCCGCTTATGTGAATAACTTTGTGTTGAATGGCCGTGTCAAACGTGTCTATATGCAGGC